>Ga0123355_10000382_pt1 | contig 57182 bp, 44 predicted proteins | sample TergutEmb28metaG_3_FD_89872 | JGI IMG/M metagenome (GOLD analysis project Ga0123355, IMG submission 89872) | Embiratermes neotenicus P1 segment gut microbial communities from Petit-Saut dam, French Guiana - Emb289 P1 | ecosystem: Host-associated > Arthropoda: Insects > Digestive system > Gut ... | reverse complement strand
CGGCCACATCCATTTCATTCCCGGCGGAGTGGTGAAAGGAATTTCGTGGTCCCAGGCGGCCTTGGTGTACTCGTTGTCCATGTATCCGAAGGATTTGCTGCGTCGCTTCGGATCGTCCAGCCCACGGAACTTCATGTCCCACGGCATGCGGTGGAAGCGAAAGTCTTTCTCGGGATCCAGTCGCCGACCCGCATTCAGCGCACACACCTTCAGTCCTGCCTCGCACAACGTCTTGATCGCCATGCCGCCGCCGGCGCCGGTACCGATCACAACCACATCGTAGATTTGTTTGGCCATTGCTCTTTTAATACTTCGGCGGAGGCAAATGTTTGTGCTCAGGGTCGCCTTTGTGCGGGCATTCCGGAGACTCGGCGTAAAACTTCAGCGCCGGATTGTCGAGTTCCTTGAATCCGATCTCGGTGGTATAGAAGCCGGTCACTGTGTATTCCCGCATCATGGAAAAAAATCGCTGTCCGGCCTCTTGCCCCGGACGAGCCTTGTCTTTAAATCCGAGCGGTTCCAGCAGGGAAGTCTGCTGTTCGAGCGGCAGCTCCATAAACCGCTTGCCAGTGGACTCCTCGGCAAAAGCGTCCAACCAGGTCAGCCCCGTCCGAAATCCGTACTGCGCTTCCGGATCGCTCGCGACCACAAAATCAATAAACTCCGCGACGCCCGCTTCCTTCGCGCCTGGCGTGGCATCGGTGGGGATAATGATCTCAGTCAGCCGTTCCACCGATGCGTACTCTGCCCGAGTGAAGAACTGAGGGCGATACTCAGCCGGTTTGATCTCGAGCGCCGCGTTGCCAAGGTGTCCACAAGCGAATCTCCACTTGCTGAACCCCGGAAACTGCGCCGCTGCGGCGGCCGTCCCCAGAATGCGCAACATCTGCCGCCGTGGAATGCCTTGTCCCGCCATGGATTATTCAGAATCCCCAAAGGAGCTTATTACAGTCACTTTTTCGAGCAAAAGTTTAAGTTTGTCCATTCCGAGCGAAACGAGGAATCCGCTTCCTGCCCCTACGAAAGATACTTGATCGTTGCCTGGATGAGTTCCGAGGTTGCCTTATAAGGATCACCCGGCGCGTCGTATTCCATCGAGCAATATCCCTTGTACCCATGCTTCTTCAAGATGGCGAACGTCCGCGCCAGATCCACGTGCACCACCTTGCCATTGTCGTCGACTGCGCCATCTTTCACGTGGCAGATGCCAAAGGCATGTGCGAACATCGCTTGCATCGCCCGCTCTTGGAACTCCTCATTGTGTGCTGCCAGGGAATTTCCAAAGTCCGGCAGCGCCCGCAGCCACGGGCTGTTGACCTTCTCAATCACCTGCACGATGAAAAAGGGATCTTCGCTCACCGGGTTGTCGTTTTCCAGATGAACGACAACATTTTTCTTCGCCGCATACTCCGCCACCCGTGCGAGCGTGTCGCTGGCACGTCCTGCATCTGGCGGGGAATCCTTAGCCTTGTCGATATGCGTACGAATACTCGGGGAATTAAGGGCCGCCCCCACGTCGAGCCAGTGCTTGCTGCCCGTCACTGCCTTCTCGCGTTCGGACGCGTCCATCGCGTACTGGCTGTGGCCCTGGTCAACTGCAATATTGACGATCGCAGATTCGGCTTTTTCGACAGCGGATCGAAACTGTTCCAAATACTGTGGATCGGTGGACGGAAAAACAGGGCTCCAGGGTTCAATCTTGTGCACGTTGAACTTCTCGACGGCATGTGCGGCGAAATCTTTCAACTCGATCTGCTCGGATGCTGGGACCTTGCTTGGAGTCTTCCCGTCCCATCCCTTCCATCCCACGATGAACTCGCGAAAGGGATACGCCGCCACTGCAACTCGTTCCCGTGGTTCTGTCGGAAAATGAAACGAAGGGCCCGTCTCTGCTGCCCGCACCAACCCTGGCAGGAGCCATGCTCCCAGTGCTGCACCGCTCGACTGCGTCAAGAACTTTCTGCGTGTGGTCGCTTTCATGCGCGAAAGTGTAACAGAGATATCTCCTGGCGTCGCAGTTGGGGGAGCAATCAGAGATTCAGCGCTTCCACACTAGCGAATACGCTGAAAATCGTTGTCGGGTGGAGCCTGTTCAAATCTCGGGTAGCCCGGATCGATTCCACTGCACTGGACTCCTGGCGAAGAACCGCTTACGAGGGCTTCGTTGCTCCATAGAGGTCGGCCACTCCATGAACCCGTTGCCACGAAGCGCCCACCCCTCGGTCGCTCGACGTACGTGCGATAGTCGTTGTAGCAAAAGAAAATCGCGCCACCTGCAAACTCTTTCGATCGCCTCACCGAGGTATGAGTCTTCAGAATCTCAATTCGCTGCAAATAAACCGGATCTGCGAGGCGGCCGGGTGCGGTTACTTGGGCTGAGAATCGACGGGTACATCAGGTGGCTGTTGACGCAGCGTGTAGACAAATTGCTGAATCTCGTGGCGCTGTTTTTCTTCCTGTTCTGTTTTTTGTTCCGAAGTCTCGTTATATTGGGCGATCTCGTTGCGCGCCTTTTCTGCGTCTCCAGCCTGTCGATAGAGCTGTGCCAGACGATAGTGCGCCTCGTCGGGTAAGGGCAGAGTCTCCACTGCCTTGTTCAAGGCGGCGATGGCGGCCACGATTTCCTTGCTCGCGGCCAGCATGATTCCGAGCTGCAAATAAGCCTTTCCCATCGTGGGGTCGAGTTTTAACGCCCTTTCCAGTTCGGGTTGGATTGCCGGGTTGTCTCGATCCGTCGGAGTCTGCTTGCCCATCGCAACAGCGTAGTAGTAGTGGGCCATCGCATTGTCGGGATCGAAGGTTGTGAATCGATGGAGTCGCTCAACCCACGCGGGCGATAGGGTTTTTTCCGCCTCCTGCAGTCGACCCATAAAAAGATACGGAGTGACGTTCGTTGGGCTGATGTCGGAAGCTTCCAAAAGAGCTTGCTTCCCAGCTTCTGTCTCTCCTCGATCGTAGGTCGCAATGCCAAGCCCGACAGCCATGCGCACCGACCCAGGAAACTGTCGGTGCCCCCGGGAGAAAACCTCAACCGCTGGCTCGAATGCGCGGTGAAGAAGCAATTCCGCCCCCCAGGCAAAGAGATTTCGCTCGCTCGGTTCTATCTCCGCGGCGAGTTGGTATTCGTGAGCAGCCTCTAGCGGACGGCCGGCTGACTCTGCGACTTCGCCACTCCGCCGATGCAGTTCCGAGGCCTCCGGAGCTGTCGAGGGGCTGCCGGTCGGCGCTGTCCGAGGCTCCTTTTTCAAGGCGTCTGTGTCTCGAGCCAATTCCTCCTTGGTGCGGAGCATGGTGTCAGAACCGTGTCCGCCGTAGTTTGTGGGATCAACGACGCCGGCGATTTGAAATTGGGGCTCATCAGAAAACTGCACCGCAGAGGACTTCTCCTTCACGCTGGTGGATGCCGCCAACAGCACACTTCCGTGTGCGGGTAGTGAGACGTCGACGGCATCTGCCCGTCCCAGATCCCTTCGTTCCCAGAGGTCTCTCAATTGATACGCCGCTGCCGGGAATCCAAGATCTTTCCAGGCATAGTGAACTTTCTGTTCTTCGCCGCTGATGTTGAAAATCGCCAGGTAGCTGCCATTCCCTGCAGTCGATTGTGCAGTCCACACGATAGTGGCGTCCGTGCTGATCACGGGGCGATTCTCTGTGGATTGCTGATCTACCGCTATCACTTCCGGATTGGTAAGCAATGAAGTTGTCCACTCGTCCGCTCTGGTCAAGTCTCCCCCAACCATCAGCGGAGAACAAAAGATCACCCAAAGCGTCATCAGTGTTCGCTGCTCATCATGCGAAAGCCGCGTAGATCGAGGCTGACCCCATCCCGGAGCCGGGCCCAGATATCCCAAAGGAAGCATGTCGGCGTCCGGCCAGTGCCCGGGCCCGGCTTTGCCAGCCCACTTGGCGGCGTTCGGAAACTGGTCGCCCAATCCCTGCGGATAGGGAACCGGGCTATGCCAGAGATCCCAGATGTCGTCGGAAATACGCCACATCTGCGCATACTTCTTCATCTCGTCCGTTTTCTCCACGGGCGCAGCCCCGGGAGAGAGGCTCAGGATGATCGGCCGACCCGTTTTGTCCAAAGCCTCTCGGATCATTCGGATGTCTTCTCCCAGGTAGGGGCGGCTGGCGATGCAATCGACTTTGATAAAGTCCACTCCCCATTCGGCATAGAGCCTGGCGAGGGAGTCGTAGTAAGCCTGCGCCGCCGGTTTGCCAGCAGCTGTGCCAAAGTTGTCGAAGTTCCACGGACACGTATCAGACGGTTCTGCTCCGTCGGCGGCTGAGTATGTTGAATCGGCGATCGGCGTTTTGTTGGCAACGGCCTGCTTTGGGATTCCGCGCAGGATATGAATGCCAAACTTCAGGCCGAGGGAGTGCACATAGTCGGCGAGTGGTTTGAAGCCCGCGCCATTCGCAGCCGACGGGAAACGATTCACCGGGGGTGTGTACCGTCCGAACTGATCGAGGCTATAGCGAAAATTCCTGGAGTTTCCTTCCGCGGTCGGGTTCTCGACGAACCACTCCATATCCACGGTAACGAATCGCCAGCCGAAAGCCTTCAAGTGGTCCGCGATCCAGTTCGCGTTTGCCTTAACGTCATTTTCCGTGACGGTAGTTCCGTATCCATCCCAGCTGTTCCACCCCATGGGAGGAGTCAAAGCCAGCGATTCAGCCGAAGCGGCTCCACCGGCCGCTCCCGACCCGGCAACCTGAGCAGTCGTCGCCAGACTGAGTCCCAGGCATATCCATCCGAAAAGGATCTTCAGGTTTTTCATGATCAACATTTCATACAATAACGCGCAAAACAGGATACGCGGAACCTCCTGCGTTCGCTGAAACGTGGTCTGAACTAAGCCTCCGTCTTCGCCAACAGTATGCACTCACGAGGGGAATAGGTTTCGCCAAATATGAAGCTGTTTCGATAGTATCCTTGCTGCACTCGCTGAAGGCAGGTTGGCTTACGCATGTGGATCGTGAGACATCCCGTCATCCGCACGACTCGAAGGAGAAACGAAATTGGATCGACTGCGATTGTTTTCTGGCGTGCTCGTGGCAGTTTCCGTCTTGACGTCGTCTGCAGCCGCTTCGCCCGTCCACTTACGCTGCGAATATCGAAACAATCCCTTGGGCATCGACACCCTGACTCCACGCCTCTCCTGGCAGAGTGACAATAGCGAACGCAACTGGAAGCAGACCGCATATCAGGTCTTGGTAGCCAGCCGTGTTGAGCGGCTGAACCCTGGCCAAGCCGATATTTGGGACAGCGGGAAAGTTTCGTCGGATGAATCGGTGGGGATTCCATATCGCGGTCCCGCGCTCAAATCCCGCACGAGGTACTACTGGAAGATGCGAGTGTGGGATATGACCGGCAAGGTGTCCGAATCGAGTGAAGAGGCCTGGTGGGAGATGGGGTTACTGCGCCCGACCGACTGGAAGGCGAAATGGATTCGCTGGATCAACCCGGAAGATAAGGCGGACCGCTCAGCCATCCGATGGATTTGGGTGCCAGGCCAGGATCCTCTTGCGACAACTCCGAAAACAAAAGTGGAGTTTGAGACAACTCTCAATGTATCCCGCGAGCCCGAGAACGCTGCTCTTTTTATCGCCGTGCATGGAGCTTATAAGGCCAAAGTGAATGGCCACGAAGTAGGAAACAAGAGCCGTTGGGATGCGTTCGACCGGCGCGACATCTCTAGTGAACTGGTCGTCGGCAAGAACTCGATAGAAATCGAAGTCACTACTCCGCCCGCTCCCGGGCCCAGCACGGATGTGAAGACGACAGTGGGAGGATTCGCTGCACTAGTCAAGCTTACGAATTCAGATGGGGAGATCGTCCGGTTCCCGACGGGAAGCGACTGGAACGTCCGGCTTGAGAGCGACTCCAGTTGGCACGTCGCTCAAACTGCCGGAGATTTGTCGGACAAGCGTTTGGGCAGTCCCGGTCCTCTGCCGCAGCCCGCCGCATACTTCCGCCGCGCTTTCGAAACCGCGAAACCGGTCCGGCGCGCCAGGCTCTATTGCACGGCGCTCGGGACCTATCGCGTATTTCTGAATGGTGGCCGCGTCGGCCAGGATGTCTTGACACCCGGATTCACCGACTACCGCAAACGCGTTTTGTATCAGACCTACGACGTGACCAATCAGGTTCTCAGCGGTCGAAACGTAATCGGAGTCCTGCTGGGCGACGGATGGTATGCCAGTCCGCTGACCTGGGTCGGCGCTTATTTCTTTACCCCTCCCAATCGTGTCTTCGCGCAGCTGGAACTGGAATATGGCGACGGGTCTTCGGAAGTGATCGCCACGGACGGTTCTTGGAAAGCGGCACCATCGCCGATCCTTGAATCGCAGATCTATTCCGGAGAGTTCTACGATGCACGTCTTGCCCAGCCCGATTGGAACAAACCGGATTTCGATGATTCCTTATGGAAAGGTGCGGTCATCGGCGACGCGCCCGCTCTGGCAGTAACCGGCCAATCCGATTCGCCGGTAGAGGTCATCGCCACGATCGAACCGAAGACCGTGACGCCATCTACCAACGGTGCCTATATCTTCGACATGGGGCAGAATATGGTGGGATGGGCGGCCTTGAAGGTGAAGGGTTCTGCCGGAACCAAAGTGCGGATGCGTTTTGCCGAAATCTTGAATGCGGACGGCTCGATTTACACCGAGAATCTGAGGAACGCCGACGCAACCGATACTTACATTCTGCGTGGCGGCGGCGAGGAAACATATAGTCCGCGGTTCACCTTTCACGGGTTCCGCTATGTCGAAGTCACAGGCTTCCCCGGTGTACCCTCGCTCGATGCACTCAAAGGTGAGGTCGCAAGCAGTGTCTCCGGCGAGCCTGTGGCGAGCCTGGTCACGTCCAGCGATCTGGTAAACCGGATGTGGTCGATCGGCATCTGGGGGCAGCGTGGGAATTTTTTGAGTGTTCCGACCGATTGCCCACAGCGTGATGAACGACTGGGGTGGATGGGTGATGCCGAAGTCTTCTGGCGCACGGGAAGCTACAACTTCGACATCGCGGCGTTCTCCGGGAAGTTCGTCCAGGACATAGCCGATGCGCAAAGCAGCGAGGGCGCTTTCACCAACGTTTCCCCGAACACTCTTCCGCAGGGCCACGGCGGGAGGCAAGAAAAAGCTGCGTGGAGCGATGGCTTAACGGGGGCTCCCGGCTGGGGCGATGCTGGGGTGATTGTTCCCTGGACAACCTGGATCCAGTACGGCGACCAGGCTGTTATCGAGGAAAACTGGGATGCCATGCAGCGCTGGATGGACTTCATCCGGAGCCGCAATCCGGACTTCCTGCGCAAGCAGGGGGTTGGGCCAAACTTCGCTGACTGGTTGGCGCCTGACACGGGAACGAACAAGGACTTGCTCGCGACCGCGTATTGGGCGCTGATTGCGCACATGATGTCGCAGATGGCGCACGCGATCGGAAAAGAATCCGAGGCGAAGCGCTACCACGATCTTGAGAAAAACATTCGGGCCGCTTTTCGGAAAGCGTACATCAAGGAAGACGGAACCGTCGGAACCGGGACGCAGACCTCTTACGTGGTTGCGCTCTACACCAGGATGGCTCCGGAGAAGCTTGAGCCAAAGTTGGTGGACAATCTCGTCAAGGACATTGAAGGCCGCAACTGGCACCTGTCGACTGGATTCCTGGGAACGCCCTTCCTGCTGTTTACCCTTGCGGACCACGGGCGCGCCGAGGTTGCGTATCGCCTGTTGCTGAACGATAGCTACCCGTCCTGGGGCTACATGCTGTCGAAGGGCGCCACGACCTGGTGGGAGCGCTGGAACGGTGACACCGGCGATCCCTCAATGAACTCGTATAACCACTACGCCTTCGGCTCCGTCATAGCTTGGGTCTATCGCTACGCCGCCGGGATTGACACCACCGCCGAGTCTCCCGGGTTCAGGGAGATCGTGATTCATCCCCATCCCGATTCGCGCATGTCCTCGGCGCGCGCGGAGTACGAATCGGTCTACGGTAAGATCGTGAGCGATTGGAAGGGAGGTGTGGACGGTCCGTTTTCTCTGCACGTCACGATTCCAGCGAACACCTCTGCCAAGGTGTACCTTCCCGCGATCGCCGGGACTCACCTGACCGAGGACGGAAATTCTGTGAACGTGCCACCGGAGTTGGGATCGTATGTCCTGCGGGTCGGGTCCGGTTCGTATGATTTTGAAATGAAGTAACCAGCAGGAAATCCTGCGCCAGAGCCGGCAGCTTTCGAAGCTCGGTTTTCGATTCAGGCTATATCGCTGTATCGGATCGGCATTTCTTTCAAATGTCGACGAAAATCCTGATAGGCGTTCCGCGGGCCGTCGTTGTCGGGCATCGGAGCTTTCTCCCGGGGCCGGTTCTCGCAGTCACCAGCGAAGCCGAAGGAAGAGTTCACGATGACTTCCGGATGATTCTGAATTTCCTGTCACTGCAACTGCGGCCTCTTGCGGTTGGCCTTGAGGTACTCCAAGTCCCTCAGGTAATCGGGTAGATGGTGCCCATCTGAAAAATTGCCGTGAATCCGACTTCGTAGGTGAAAGTTGTCAGCAGCAGTTCGCGGAATTTCCAGGAGGGTTTGGCAAGCGTTGTGAGCAAATGAGCTCGTCACCGTTTCCAAACCTAATGTTCTGTCGTAATATGTCGGCACGAGGTGACTTGCCGTGAAGCATATCCCTTCTTCTCTGCAGTATCTCTTCGTATCGCTAGTCTGCTTAACTCTTAACCTTCCATTATTCGCGCAGTCGACCAACACCAACTCGCAACCAACTTATGTGTGGAAAAACGTAAAGGTCGTCGCTGGCGGATTCATCACCGGAATCGTGGCTCATCCCTGGATGCCCAAGCTGTTTTATGCCCGCACCGATATTGGCGGGACTTATCGCTGGGATCCTTCTCTCGAACGGTGGCGCTGCATCACCGATTGGGTAATTCCAGACAACTGGGACCTGCAGGGAACCATCAGCATTGCGCTTGATCCAACCAATCCCGAAAATCTCTATCTGGCGCAGGGGGAGTACGTGGAAAGCTGGGCGCCGCCTACTTCCGCGATTTTCAAGTCGACCGACATGGGGAACACCTTCACAACCATTCCTCTCCCGTTTCAACTCGGGTCGAACGAGAACGGTCGATTCTCTGGAGAGCGATTGGGCGTAGTTCCGTGGTCGCCCAATGTGCTCTATCTCGGCACGAATGCGAATGGTCTTTGGGAGAGCTCCGACTCAGCCAACACCTGGACTCAGGTGACTAGCTTCCCGGTAACTGGTCCGACAAATAACGATAAGGCCGGAGTGATTTTTGTGATGTTCGGTCCTCCGCTGCCGCATGTGACTTATGGGACGATTTACGTCGGAGTGTCGGATCCGAATGCCGGTCTCTACCAGAGCACCGATAACGGCAATAGCTGGCAGTTGATACCCGGTCAGCCGACCGGCGATGTCCCGACCAACGCCGCGCTCAGCCAGAACGGAAATCTGTACGTTACATATTCCAATCAGGCTGGACCGAACGGCGCGGGGAATGCACAAGTCTGGGGATTCAATACCAAGTCTGCGATCTGGAGCAATATCACTCCGCCGGATTCGATTAACTCGCCAGCCAACTACGGTTACGCGAAGGTGGTGGTCGATCCCTGGGCGCCGGACACAATTATGGTTTCGACGCTCGATCGTTATTACCCGGGCGACGAAATCTATCGCAGCCGGGATGGCGGATCGACCTGGGTGGCTTTAGGCAACGAGCCGGGCGCGCCGGCTCACTCTAGCTTCACGGTTTCGCTTTCCCCATGGCTGCTGTTCGGAAGCACTGTGCCTGGCGACATTATGGGCAACTGGATCGGCGCGATGGCCCTCGATCCCTGGGATCCAGATCATCTGCAATACGGAACCGGACAAACGCTGTACACGACGAGCGGGGTCGAGCGCGTCGATCGAGCAGCGTGATTCCTTGGAACGTCGGCGCATTGGGAATCGAGGAGACCGCGGTGCAAGGACTGATCAGCCCGCCGGCGGGCGCGCATCTGCTGAGCGCTCTTGGCGACATTGGCGCATTTCGGCACGACAATTTCAACGTCTCGCCCCCGCAAGGCCAGTTTCACACTCCCTCTCTCACCACTGTGACCAGCATCGATTTCGCGCAGAGCAATCCCATGCTGATTGCTCTTGTGGGATGGCCGAGCTTCGCGCAAACCATTTGCGGAGGATACTCGACCGACCAGGGGAACAGCTGGACGGCCTTCGCCAATGCTCCCGGATGTACGGGCGGTCCGGGCACGGTGGCAGTCGCGGCCGACGGCTCGCGATTTGTCTGGGCGCCGACCGGAGGGCCGACAGTGTATTCGACAGATGGCGGCCAAACCTGGACTGCCTCAACAGGCGCTCCGGGATATAACGGCAGCGTCGTCGCCGATCGCGTCAATCCCAACAAGTTTTATATGTTCGACCAGACCACCGGCACGTTTTACGTCAGCGTCGATGGTGCCCAGAGCTTCCAGGCGGCGGCGACGGGCCTGGGTACGTTCAGCTTCAAGCAAATCAGCGTCGCTCCGGGAACCGAAGGAGACATCTGGCTCTCGCTCCAGTGGAACGGTCTGTGGCATTCAACCAACTCCGGCGCGAGCTTCGCCAATGTCGGCTCGGTGGTGTGGCCCGATTCTATCGGCTTCGGCATGCCCGCTCAGGGAAATACGTATCCGGCACTCTATCTTCTTGGGCGGCTTACGTGGAGTGGCGCAGGATTCCCGACCAGCGTGTTTCGATCGGACGATGGTGGCAATACCTGGACGCCTCTGGCCGATCCACAGCATCAGTATGGCAATTTAACGCTGGTGATCGGAGATCCCCGTGTGTACGGGCGGATCTATATCGCCTCGAACGGTCGCGGGATCATTTACGGGGACATCAATCCTCCACACTAATCTGCAGAACAGAGGAGTGCCGAGGGGGGCACTCCTGTTTTTATTCTTGCTAACTGAGTCCGGACAGTGCCCCGTACGGCAATACCCGGATCTTGCGGCCGGAACGCTACACAGTACCCCTCTGCCAGGTCGTGGTGAAAAGCTTCAACCAGCTACAGCAGCGCCTGGGCTGCTGGTCATGAATATGGCGCAACTCTTTGACGAACTGTTCTCGGACGGCAATGCAGGATGTGGCACGTTCGTCAGGTCGCCTTACTCGTGGCACCGAATGAGGCGAACGCGCGAGTTCCTCCACGCGCTCGGGTTCAGCCGGGTTTGCCCGGCCCACAAAACGCCGACCGCAGCGCTTTCTACTACACGCAACCCAAAGAGAGCGTGTCATTACACTCAACCGCGTTACCAGTTAAGCTCCTACGGCAGTTTTGCCAGTTGAGGACCGGTGGCGCACATGCTGGCATGGGTATGAGTGAATCTTTTTCATTCTCAACAATTTGGAGCGGAAACTGATGAATTATCCTGAGCAAGGCACTTGTGCCCACATCCCATGTAGCTGTGTGGTAAGCCCGGGCGAACAATACTGCAGCGACTCTTGCAGGGAAGCTGGAGCGGATGAGGTAGAAATTGCTTGCGATTGCGGCCACGCAACATGTTCGATAGCAGCGGACGAGGAAGATGTGGCGTAGAGCCAAGATGCCGTTCCCATCGGCGTTTCGATAGGGTCGGTTTGAGTCGCCGTAACTCCCAGTGCTCCAGATCGGCCCTTCCCACGTACAAACGATTGGTCTCTCAATCCTTGTGCCTTGCGGCGCACGGCGCGGTTCTAAGGCTTAGCGTTGGAAGACCTCCAGGTCTACTCGCATCCGCGATTACATTGTGAGGACGGCGCGGAACCGGGCCTTGCCCTCTGCAACCCGCTCGTAGGCCTTCGGGGCTTCTGCCAACGGGTATGTCTCGACAATCGTCTTGACTTTTCCTCGCGCTACGAAATCAAGCGCTTCGTAGAGATACTCGGGGCCGTTTTGCTGGCTACCGATGATCCGAATGCGCTTCAGGAGCAGATCCACCAGCGATACGGAAAGTGGCTCCGCATCAACTCCCATAGTAACGAGTCGACCGTCCGGCCGCAGGCCCTGGATGCTGTCTGTCATGGCCCGGGTTGAATTGGAGGTGCTAAGGATCACGTCCGCGCCACCCGCTGCGGCCAAGCTCTTGCCGTCGCGCACAATTTCATCTGCGCCCAGATCGCGGATCATCTTGTCTTTATCGGGCGAGTGGGAAATCGCGATAGTATCGAAGCCCGCTGCCTTCGCGTATTGCAACGCAAGGTGTCCGAGGCCGCCGATCCCAAGCACGGCTACGCGCTCGTGCGGCTGCGGGTCGGCCCAGCGCAGCCCGCTATAGACTGTGTAACCCGCACAGAAAATCGGTGCTGCCTGTTCATAAGAAACCTTGTCGGGAATGAGGTACGTTACGTCGGCATTCATCAGCATGTACTCGGCGTGCCCGCCTTGTGCCTCAACTCCTGTACCCTTCAGGTAGGGGCAGAACATTCTGCGGCCGCGCTGGCACCATTCGCAGCGTCCACAAGTGGATTGAATCCAGGCGGTACCAACGCGGTCGCCCACCTGCCGCGTCGTGACGTCGGGTGCCACTGCGACGATCTCGCCAACCGGCTCATGGCCCAGAACTCGGGGAAATGCCCCGGGAATGCGTCCCAGCGTTAGATGTACGTCGGTGTAGCAGACGCCGCTTGCGTGCATTTTCACGAGCACTTGATTGGGTCCAGGTTGAGGTTGCGGAATGTCTTTGATCTCCCACGGACTGTTCGCGGCAGGAACTACTGCAGCCTTCATGACACTTCCTCCTACCGCCATTCTATGCGAGTGCGTTTGCGCCCGGTGCATGACTTTAAATGAAGACCAAGGTAGCGAAATCTCCCTAGCAAAATAAGGGGCAGGCAGAGAGTGTTCGAAATCCTGCGTTTCGCCCATAATCCTGTGCGTTTGGCCTGTCCGAATCACTGGGGGAAGTTGTGCCGCGACCCAGCTGTCGAAACATCGCGACAAGGCCCATTGAGGCGCCCTGGGTTTGGGTGAAAACCCTTCGTTTTCTCCAACTACACTGCATAACGTCACATCGCGACCCTACAATATCCCTGTGCCTGCCTATGCCTATGCGGTGCTCTCCGGCGGATGGCTCATCTGGCTTTTGCCTTTTGTGCTCGCCAAGCGGAATCGTGGAGCACCTGCACAACTGGACCGGCGCGCACGCTGGGGCATTGTGCTGCAGGGCATCGCCTATGTGTTTTTGTGGCAGGGCCACTTCTGGGCCGCTGCACTTCCAACATGGCGATTTGCCCTATCTGTTCTCTTCCTTGGGGCGGCCGGTCTTCTTTCGTGGACCAGCACCTGGGCGCTCGGACGGCAATGGCGTTTCGATGCTGGCCTCAGTGCAGATCATGAGTTGGTCATCACCGGCGCATATCGCTTCATCCGCCACCCTATCTATTGCTCTATGTTTTGTCTGCTGCTTGGGACCGGGTTGATGATTACTCCCTGGCTACTGTTCCTGCTCTCCACGGTCGTATTCATCGCAGGCACCGAGATCCGCGTACGCATCGAAGACAAATTGCTGGCTTCACGCTTCGGCGAACGCTTTCGGCAATACCAGGTCAGCGTGCCCGCCTATGTTCCTTTCGTAAGGTGATCAACGAAGGTTGCGCTCTCGCCATGCGATTGCGGATGGCAGTTCGGGGTTGAACGGCGAATCGGAGAAGAGCCAACGAGTTCTTGGTCGCCCTAAGCAACCAAGCTCGGTCAATGCGTGTGATCAAGACTGGACGCAGGAAAGAATTAGTTATCTTGCATGCTTTCGAGCGCCTGTCGAAACGCATAGTCGCGAACGTGGATCAAGCCATGGAAGGGGCGATGAATGTCGGCTATCGCTACCAGGGAAAGGCTGACCAGCAGCGAGAGCGAAAAGATCTGCAGGGCCTGTAGTTTCTTCGATTGTATCCCAAACATGCAGGCTGAAACGATCGTCAGGACTCCGCCCACCAGAAGCACGCTCCAAAGCACGTTGGGGAGCCGCATACTGCTCTGCGATAGCCGGGTTAGTCGGTGCTGCGCAAGTAAACTCAGTTCTGAGAGCGCATGGTCCTGGGCTATTTGCTCGGTCGGCGACGCTGGCCGGACAGACCTTACCGTCTGCCACATCCCCGAACTTATGGCAGCGCTTTGTTTCGGCTCCTCATTGTTGGCCATTTCCTGCCAATCTCGATTGACAACGGCCTCCGCGTACGACCGCGCCTGATTCTTCAGTTGTGACTGCTGCGGCTCCGGAAACTCTTCGGCCAGACGATAGAGGTCTGCCACTGCGTTCGCCTCAAGTTCTACGTTTAAGTCGGCCTCGCCATAAGTCGTCCACACAGTGTAGAGCATGAACCCGAGAATGACTGCGTAAGTCGTGCCTAAGATGCTGAGTTGCCAGCCGACAAGGTCGTTGTAGTTATGCCGTTTCTCCGAAGGCCAGACTCTGTTAACCCACACCATTAACAGCAGCGAGGCAACCACTGCTGCTGTAACAACAAGAACATTCTGGCCGATTGTCTGCATTGGTTTCCCCTCATCTATCGCTGGGGCAAGGCGCGACCACAAGACCAACATTTCCCGCTGGATTCGCCTCAGCTGCTGAATTGAACCAATATGCTTTTGTGCCCAAACCCACGGTCCTGACTTGCGAACCGTAGGAAGTGGCCGCGATCCAACGCCGTGTCAACACCGAGAGCACTGTAATGCGTCTCTCCCTTGACTTCCGCTCCCGCGGCTGGACTTCAGGCGCAGGGGCGAACAGACAGCGAAAACGTATGCTAACTGATTTCAGCAGTTGCGAAGAGATAAGATCATGTTCAAGGATTTTATGGACAGTCTGCCGCACAGCAAACGGATCGTCGCCGTCATCTGCTTGCTTCTTTGCGGACTGGGATGTTCGCCTGTTGGCGCGGTTACTGACAGTCCAGATGAAGTGCTTTTCGAGCGAGCTATGGTCGCCGCTGAAGGGAAGCGTTTCTCCGTTGCCCATCTCGTCCTTGAAACCCTCATCGATACCTATCCCGATTCCGAATACGCCGACAAAGCGAGTTTGGCTTTGCGACACTCACGCATCGCTAGTTGCAGCGACTGGAGTACTTCTCTCGACTGCACGGAATCTTCGTGGCCAAATTGAGTGTAATCGCTTTTTCGTCAATCATCGCGATTTCGGCGTAAACTGCTGCCGTGAAACAAGTGGTCATTGTTCCAGTTTCGGGTCAGTTATCGCCTCGCAAACGGCTCCGGAGTCCACTTCTCATCATAGCCGCCGACCATCGTCGGGCGCCACCCATCGGATATGATCAAAGGCACGCTGACTCCCTACTACTGCAGCAAGCACTACACAAGGAGGACCAAGGGTTAACAGTTATCTTTCGACTAGAGGGCCGCACGGCCAGTTCAGGCACCCCCGCCACTTGTGCGGGTTGTGTTGCTATGGGCACTCTGCCGACAGGCCGCGATTCACTTTCAAGGACTTTTGTATGCCTCAAAAGCAGTGGCAGCTTGCGCTCAATGACGCCATGCGATTTAGTGCATCCGTAGCCAATTTCTGTGGGGAATGTGGGCGCATCTTCCCCTGTGCAGTAACGGACCTCGTGCAGACAGAGACCAAATCGAACTGCCATCATATGGCAATCCCGCAGCATAGCAACTGGAGGTCACGATCTTCTTCTTGAGGCTTCCTCACAAAACTCGCTTTCCAGTTCCGAAGCAATTTGGTAGCTTCAACCCCGCCGATTGTTGCAGTCGGCGGTTCAAACCTAATACGCTTTTTGCGGACCGATAGGGTGGCGTTGAAATTCGCTTCTAGATCTCGGTGAACTATGATGTGGCATCAGTTCGTCGTATATCTGCTTACTGCGCTCCTGCTGGGGGCGATCATTGGGGCAGAGCGGCAGTGGCATCAAAGAATCGCTGGTCTCCGAACCAATGCGCTTGTTTCCGGCGGAGCTGCCATGTTCGTGAGCATCTCGCATCTCGTGCCTCTAAGCCCCACATCTCTGCAGGTGGCCGGGCAGGTGGTGTCGGGGATAGGGTTCTTGGGAGCCGGGGTCATCATGCGAGAAGGACTGAGCATTAGCGGACTCAACACGGCCGCCACCCTCTGGTGTTCAGCAGCTGTGGGATCGCTTTGCGGGTTGGGCTTTGTTCGGGAAGCTCTGATTGGCGCGGCAGGGGTTGTTGGAGCGAATGTTCTGTTTCGTCCCCTCGCGCGAAAGATTGACCGGCAACCGGGCCGCGCTCCCGATGTGGAGACTCTGTACCTGCTCCGGGTCGTTTGCCGCAGCGATGATGAAGCCAAGCTGCGCGTTTTGCTCATGCACCTCTTACACGCTTTGCCGATCACGTTGCATGCGCTTCACAGCGAAGACATTGATTCGAGCGGCAAGGTGGAAGTGCGCGCAACACTCGTAAGTCCGGAACGGCAGAATGCAATGCTTGAAGAAATTGTTCAGCGGCTAAGTCTTGAATCTGGTGTCTCTGCGGTGAGTTGGGAACTTGCTCCACCGGGCGCGGAATGAATCGACGGGCACAATCTCCGATTCACGTGACTCGCGATCAGTACAACGGTGTCACGACCCTTGTGTGCTCCATCTTCACTGTCCTTTTGCTCGCGTCGGCTAGCGCACTGGCGCAGGACAACTATGAAATCCAGGTTTATCCATCCGAAACCATGACGCCGAAAACGCTGCTGGTTGAATTGCACAGTAATTTCACCGTGCAAGGCAGCACGACAACGCAGTTCGGAATGCTGCCGACACAGCACCAGCAGCATGAGACGGTCGAACTGACCCAGGGGATCAACGAGTGGGCCGAAGTTGGGTTTTATATCTTTACGGCCACAAGGAGTGGTAACGGTATCCAGTGGGTTGGCAATCACATACGCCCTCGCGTTCGCATCCCTCCGCGCTGGCATTGGCCTGTGGGACTCAGCCTGTCGAGCGAGTTCGGATACGCGAGGCCGGCTTTCTCGAATCCAACCTGGTCGTGGCAAATCATGCCAATTGTGGATCAAACCATTGGAAGGTGGTACTGGTCGGCAAATGCAACCATGGTCTGGGGCATCCATGTCGTTCCGCCACCGCCAAGTTTCACCGCCGAGCAGAAACAGGCTTACTACCGGGACGTGGCTCCGCGCGGCGTGACCTTCGGCCCCGCCGCAACTCTAACCTACGCTCCCTCGAAATACTACAATTTTGGTATTGAATATTATTCCTATTACGGAGAGTGGGGGAAATTTGTCTCACTCCACAATCAGCAGCAGCAAATTTTCCCGGTGGTCAATCTGTTCGTCTCCCCCAAGTGGGAGATCAATTTCGGAGCCGGCTGGGGCGCCACGGCGGGTACGGACCACTTGATCGTGAAGTGCATCATCGGGCACTATTTTGACTGGTCGCATCATCGATCGGGCAGCTCCAAAAGCGCGCAGTAGGTCAAATCATTGTTGATGAATCGCCGCACCTTCGTAGCTCAAGCTGGAGCGGCCCTGGCCGGCGCAACTCTCGGGCCTACCTTAGGCTGGCCACAAAGCCAGGCAGACATAAAACTGGAAATAGCGCCGCTGGATTTAGAAATCGCGCCGGGAAAGGTGGTCCATACGGTTGCCTATAACGGACGCGTTCCCGGTCCGCTGATTCGCTGGCCCGAAGACAAGCCAATTGTGATCGATGTGGTGAATCGATCCGCCGTCCCCGAAATCGTTCACTGGCATGGGCAGAACATTCCTTCAGAAATGGATGGTGCTGTAGAACAGGGTAGCCCGATGATCCCGCCCGGCACGCAGTTTCGTTATAGCTTCACGCCACGTCCCGCGGGATTCCGCTGGTATCACACGCACGCCTTTGCCGGGCATGACCTGAAGCGCGGTACGTATACCGGACAGTTTGGTTGTTTCTACATCGAACCCAAAAGCGACCCGGGTGCCTACGATCAGGAAATATTCCTGACTCTGCACGATTGGAACCCATACCTGGCGGGGGGTGGCGACTCCTCCATGGACGCTGCGTACGACTACTCGACGATCGACGGCCGCATGCTCGGCTATGCGGATCCCGTGAAAGTACGCGAAGGACAGCGAGTGCTGCTGCGTGTTCTGAATGCTAGCGCAAGCGTGATTCATTGGCTTGCGCTCGCCGGACATGAGATGACTGTAACAGCCATGGACGGCAATCCAGTGCCCGCGACAACATCGATCCCCGCGATTCGTCTAGGTCCCGCCGAGCGAGTCGATGTGCTCGTCACAATGAATCATCCGGGGATTTGGATTCTGGGAGAGACTCGCAACGAGATGCGCAAAGCGGGGATGGGGACAGTAATCGAATATGCAAACCAGCAGGGCAAGCCACGCTGGATCGATCCGCCCGAAACGTTGTGGGACTATCGCCGCTTTGCCAACGCGCATGCAACGATTCAGCAGCCCGATCAAGTGTTTCCGTTGCGTTTCGAATCAAAATTTCACGGTCAAGGGGCCCTTGCCACCTGGACGATCAATGGGAAGTCCTTTCCGCACACTGACCCTATCATGCTCAAGGCAGGACAGAGATATCGACTACAAATGGTCAATCGCAGTGGAGATGACCACCCCCTTCATCTCCATCGGCACACCTTCGAAGTCGCCAGCTTCAACGCCCAGCCGCTCTCAGGATTGTACAAAGATGTCGTAGTGGTATCGGCCAACGGGACGGTGGAGGCGGATTTCACCGCGAACAATCCGGGTGCAAGTCTATTTCACTGCCACAATCAGACTCACATGGACTTCGGATTCATGACCCTGCTGCGGTATGTCTGAATGGACGTGTCCTCTGTCGTCCGAGCCGTTGTCTGGTTCATTTGCATCGACACCGTGCGCTGGACCACGTGGTTCAGGCCAATCGGGCGCTACTTCGGAACCCGCTGTATCGATCCATATAACAAGAAGGGCAAGACAGCACCATTGCGCGTTTGTTAAGCGCTTTGCACCGCAGATTACGCCCGCATGACCAAAGAAGAATCCACCGGTTCTACTGTTGCCCGGCGGGGTCCTCTGATGCTCAGCCGAAGAGCACCCCAACGGCGGCGACCAGCAACGCAACTGCCCACAGAAGGTCGAAGTTAAACCAGGTGTGCCGCAGAACTTTCAGCCCCACTACTTCATAAAGCTCGAAGAAAACGAGCGCGAGAATCCCTGCCACCGCCAACATTGCCGCGGTATGGAGTAGGATCGAGGCCAGCATGACGCTCGCGGTCAAAGGCGCACCCTCAATTGTCATTGATCCGGACTTAGCGTGGTGCATCGCCACCATGGGACGAGAGAACAAGACAGGAATGAGCATGAGCCCCGCTCCGTGCGCTGATGCCATCAGGAATGACCAGACAATGAGATCGCGTCCGCCGACGCGCATGCCGGCGCCACGCGGATGGCTGGCGCGGAAGAGCCGATAGATACCGAGCGTAAAGATGAGCCCGGCAATCGGCCATTTCAACACGTCCATGGCAAGCAGATGTTGAAGGAAGCCCAGGATAACGATCGCTAACGCGATTGCCAAAGCGTGTCCCAAAGCAATCGGCAATAACGCCCTGGCGACAGCGGATCTGCGCCTCTCCTGCAAGCCGAGCGCGAGGGCAAAGAGCCAGCCCATAGCGGGATTCAGCCCATGGTACGCGCCGAGAAGTGCCAACACCCCCCAGCGCCATGCCGGGTTCATGGATAGCAATAAAAGTCGGACGAAGCGTCTCCGCCTTGCAATCGAACCTGGTGAGGCCGGAGTTCACCGAAGTCGATGAAGAGCTTCGGATCAAACCCGATCTCGCCGTTCGGGGCGACGTCCAACTTCGCCATCCATCCGCGAATACCATCCGGATAGAACTGTTTGTCCCAAGCGCCGTAGAGAGAGTTGGTAAAAAAGACGCGGCGCCCGTCGCGACTTAATTCAACCATCTGGGGACCGCCATTCAGCGGCTGACTCGGCCGGGCTGGGTGTGGCGCACGGCGCACGATTCCGCCGATGTGTACGGAACCGACCAGCTTCGGTTGAAATGGGTCGGAGACGTCATACTGCCGCATCTCGCCCGTACCCCAGCATGAGGCATAGAGGAAACGATCGTCGACTGAGAGATTGATATCTGTCAGCAACGGTGGGACCGCCTTGAACCCTTCTAACAGAGGGGGCAGTTGCGCGGGATCGGCGGCCTCGGCAGGAATCTCGATCACCTTCTTGATTTCGAAGTGTCCGTTGGAGGAGCCGCTGGTCTTGTGCCACAGCCAGATTGAGCTGGAAAGATCTTTCAGAGATGTCACCACCCCGACAAATCCGTAAGCCTTGGTCGGATCGTGCGCGGGACGCAACTCCAACACCATCTGCTGCTCCGGACCCAGGTCGAGGGACTCGAGATGGCGGCGTTTGCGCAAGTCCCATATATGGAGGTGATGGCCGTACTTGCCGCTGAGCAGCAACTCCGGGTTGACTCCGTTTTCCACCATATTCGGCGTGCCCCACTCGCTGGTTATGGCGATGTCGTGGCCGAGATGCCAGGCGAAGTCATAGCCGAAGTGTTGCGGTCCGCGCTCGACCTCCCATCGTCCGACCGGCTCGAAGTTGTCATGATCCAACGCAAATATTCCACCCGGACCATCCCCGCTCGGTGAGCCCAGAGCGCTGAGGTAGATACCATCCGGACCGCAGTGTACGGTGTGGGGCCGACTGTATCCGGTTCGTTCGTGAACCGATTGCGGTTCGATGACCTTCACGATCTTCGGTTTTTCGGGATCGGGCTTCGTATCGAGGACGTGAATGCGGGAAGAGCGAAGCCCCGGCACGATCAGATAGCGCCGTTCCAGATGCGGATGCGCGGCATACGGGCAAAGAGCAGAACTGCAGGCATTCCAGCCGAAGTGATGAAGTTCGTCGCCCACGTTCGGCATTTCAACCTTGCCGACGATGCTGCCATAAGCGTGGGACTGAGCGTCTACATTCACGATGGTCAACGCATCCGGCTTTGTGCCGCCGTTTGCATTGAGCGCCGCGACGTAGGCGAGCTTTTCAGCGGGCGCCTGAGCGGCCAGCTTCGGAGAGGGATAGAAAGTGGGATCTGCCTTGAACAGCATGAGAGTGTCCTCTGCGTTAAGGTTCTCGTGACAAGATGGATAAGCTTATACCAGGGCAGGATGCGCAACTAAACCAATTTCACCCCAGTCACAAACAGAAGCGTGGCTACTGCCGGACGCAGCGTGCCCTCAGGAATCCGGCTCGCGATGATACTCCCCAGCCACACGCCGGGCACTGATCCTAACAGCATGCCCGACGCGAGAGGAAGGTTTACGTCGCCCAGATGCCAGTGTCCCAGCGCGGCCACGCCGACAATCAAGACTCCGTGAAATACATCGCTGCCCACCAACCGGTTTAAGCGCTCGCCGGGGAACATGAGCAACAGGGTTGTGACGATAAGGCTGCCACTGCCAACGGAAGTGAAGGAAACCAAAACTCCGACCACGAATCCAAGCAAGGGCACCTGCCAGCCTTTGAGAGCGTCGTCGGTGGCGGAACGAGCGGCAGCTGCCGGCAGCCAGTGCGAGATGTGGCCCTTGAAAATGATGCCAACGGCCACGAGCATCAGCGTGCCACCCAACAGGCGGACAATCAGATGATCGACATATTGCACGCCTGCAGATCGTTTCAAGAGATTCAGCAGGTACAGCCCGAGCAAGGCTCCGGGAACGCTACCTGTTGCCAGCCTCCACACGAGCTGCAGATTCACGTTCTTGTGTCGATAGTGAACGACCGCGCCAACCGTCTTGGTAAGCGCATTCCACACTAGATCTGTACCGACGGCGACGGTCGGGGCTGCCCAGCCGGTCCATAAGAGCAACGGAGTCATCATGGCGCCGCCGCCCATTCCCGTGAGGCCAATCAGGAAGCCAACGGCCAATCCTAGAGCCGATGCACCGAAAAACATGTGCTCTCCATCTCTTAAGCTGCCTTGCCGACTTTGGTCGCATCGACGACTTCGATCAACTTTCCAGATCGCACGTCGTAAATGAACCCATATATCGGAATTGTCTTGGGCACGAGCGGGTGATTGCGAATGCGCTCCACGTCGTCGAAGACAGCCTGTTTCTGGTCAGCGATCGTGAGCCACTCGATGTATTGGCCGGCGCGAGAACCCGGACCTCGGCCGACATCCTCAAACCCGTTCGTGGTCAACCTCGCTGTCTCAAGGCTGGACCCCAGCAGTCTTCGCATTACCTCGTTGGAAAAAAATTCCATGCCACAATCGGTGTGATGAATCACGAAAAACTCACGGGTGCCCAGAAGCTTGTAACTGATCACCAGGGAGCGGATGGCATCGTCACTCGCGCGCCCGCCGGCGTTGCGGATGACGTGGGCATCGCCTTCGGCCAGACCAGCGTATTTCGCGGGATCAAGCCTGGCATCCATGCAAGTAAGAATGGCAAAGGAGCGGGCAGGCGGCAAAGCCAACTTGCCTTTGTCTGCGAAATCGGCAGCGTACTTTCGATTCGCTTCCAGCACTTCGGTCAAAACCTTGCTCATGGATGTCTCCCTCTCTGACGAGCAGAATTCCCGGAGGCGCCTCTAGCAAAGCGGCAGGAATTCGAAATTCGATCTTAGGATCGATGGCTCAGGGAGGATAAGGCACTCAGGCTGTCGCCGCCTGTAGATCCGCCTTTTCGCTTCCACTCGCCAAACGGCTCACGACTGAGGCGAACCTCGAAACGCTGTCAGTCGAGACTGTTTCCGCAACCAGACGTGCCGTCTCGACCAGCCACTTTGGTCCTTACGATCACTATCCTGACCTGACTCTTGTGATACTATAAACTACATAAAGATGCTAGACAAACTAATTCTTCTGTCTGATTCTCGAAACCGTGCCGGTATCGACCACAACAGCTTCTTTCCCAGAAACCAGCAGACAGGAGGCGCACGCCAAAGAGCCCGGACAGCATAATCGAATTGCATGGCCCTCCGATTAAGATTGGATCGAGGCTGAGACTTGATTGGCAGCCGAAATGGAGGAGTCGAATCCGGCGCAAACACCACTGATCAACAGACTTGCAAGCTCAGCAACCTGAACCCGGAGCTCAGGCACGGCGACGGACTCCCATAGTCTGCCCTTGCGAAGCGGACCTAAGGCGTACAGAAAACTCGAAGGAGAGCCTTGGGAGTCGAGCACGGCCCCGTCATCCGCAACGTCGAGCCCCAACGAGAGTGGATCGGGTCGCGCCAGCTTCCGCTCCATAAGGTCCAGCAACAGCGGACAGGAGACGCACTGGTAATCGCCGTCCGGTCCGGTGCAGTTCACGACGCGATCGACGAGCAGCTTGGCCATTTGACCGCTCTTGCGCTCCCGATATGTGACTTCGACGCCCGCGGCGCACTCGCGGTATTCCGTGATCCGGCCTGCATGCATCTGAATTTGGCCGCTCCGAAGCTGCAGCGAGAGTTGATCCGCGATCCGCTCTGCGATGCGGTGACGATGCACGTTCCAATAGCTGCCGAGATGTCGCAGGAAGCGCCGCTGCTCGACCAGTGGCAACGAACGCCAGATCTGTTGGGTTAGCGGACGCAGAGAATCAACCACCGCACGCCAGTTCGACCCTCGTTCTTCCGCTTTGTGGACCTGAAGACGAATCAACCGTAAGAGTCCGCGGACAGTCTGCGGTGTGTTTTCAGCCGGAAACGGCGGGAACGGAACTGCTGCGTGACGTTGGGGCAGCAGCCCGCGGCGGGAGAGCATGTGGATCGTGCCTTCGAATCCTCTTGCCCGGAGTTCGACAGTCACGTCCACGCTGGTCAGTCCCGACCCGATGAGCAGCACATTCTTATCGTGTGTGGCAGCTGTATTGGCATTCCCCGCCCACGGATTCGCAACGTAACGCGAACTGCTGGGTGATTTTCCGGGAATCCGAAGGTCGGCGGGAGGGAAGTTTCCAAGGGCGAGAACAACTTTGTCGGCGCTCACTGTCTTGCCATTGGCCAGGCGCATCAGGGAGCGGCCGCGCGTGTGCGCTACAGAGGCGGCTTCATCCTGAATCCATCGGAAGTCCGCCGCGCGTATGCTGGTCGCTTCTTGCAACTGGGACGAAATATATTGACCGTAAACAGGCCGGGGCAGGAAATCGTCAGGCTTCACTGAAGAGCTGTAATGCTGTTGCGCCCACTTCACGAAATGGTCCGGAACATCAGCATAGGCGCTCATATTTTTCGCCCGTACGTTCAGCAGGTGTCCTTCGAATTGCGTTCCGTACGCAACACCGCGACCGGGGACGGAAGCGCGTTCGATGAGCGCGACGGAAACGTGGCCGGCCTGGCGTCGCAACAACTCCACGGCCAGCATGGAGCCACTGAACCCTCCACCGATGATCGCGATCGTCGGGCGCCCGGGAGCCCGGCGATGGCCGGCACCCGCTGTCTCACAATTTGGAATTACTCGAAACTCCATCATAATACTCGGACTTCAATGGTGGCCCATGGGCAATGCCAATGGAATCAATCTGCTTGAATGGCCGACGGAGGCCGTAACGCGACAGCCTGGGGACCATCTCATTTCAGAGGAAGTGTTTTTTCCTTTACGGCCGAAGCTTGCGAAACCGCATATGCCATAAGGTTCACAAAGGGCTTGCGCTAACTTTCCAATGTACTCTAGTATAAAAATAGACATAATGGCAATATGCACTTTGCTCTTCGTGCCTTTTTTGGGCCTATGGCCCTGCGGTGTTGTCGTATGAACAAACGCCAGTTGGCCTCCAACCAGCTTGGTAAAGCTTTTTATTCGCAGCGTGGGAACCCCGGCATGAAACGACCGTCTTCTCGAGCTTTCACCTGGAAACTTGGCTGCATCCGCCCGCCTCAGGACTCACCACGTTCTTTGTCGGTCGTGACGGCTTGGTGCGCGAGGTTCATACCGGCTTCAAGAGCCGGGCCAGCGGCGAACTGGACCGAGAACTCAAGGCCGAAATCACGAATCATGTCACGCGTTTGCTTGCGGAGAATGCGCCGGTAAGCGCCCTCAACCACGTCGAGCACTAACACCCAGTCGGAGCGCAAAAGATGCTGGAAGAAATTTTCGCTGCCTTTTACAAAATTGCCGGCCACGTCTCCAGGGGAGACACCGTGGACGAAACTCTGGCAAGCACCGTGGAATTCGCGACCGGTTTCCTAAACTGCGATGAATGCTGCACATATGTTCGCCAGGGCGGCGAACTCGTGCCTTGGGTCTGGAAGCATGTTGAGCCCGGATCCCTGCGAACCCCACTCCCGGTCGATTCTGGCTTCGCCGCGGCCGTCGAGGCGCAACGCGCACCGGTTGCGGTTTCAGTGGATTCCACGAAGGACGCCGCATTCAAGGCCTTCGCGGAATGGTCGAGAAATCCCGGGGAAACGCTCGTGTGCGCGCCCTTCCTGTCCCGTTCGCAACTCGTGGGGTTGCTCGCCCTTCGTCATTGGCGGCCGCGGCCCTATCGTCGGCACGAATTCCAATTTCTTTCGAGCATCGGGTACGTGGTGGGAGTAGAGCTTGGCATCGCCCGACTGGAGCAGGAGAACGCGGATCTTCTGTTGGAACTGGAAACCCGAAAGCTCGTCGCGCGAAGCAAAGGCATTCTGCAGAGGGACCTGGGATTGAGCGAGCGCGAAGCCTATTTGGCATTGCAGCGCGAGAGTCAGCAGAGAAAACGTGCGATGAAGGACATCGCTCAGGCCATCATCCTGAGCGCGGAAGTGAGGCAGAACGTCGTCTGAATGGAATGAACAACAGCGCGGTAGCCAAGTGGGGCATCCAGGCCGATGATTGACACGGCATGTGCAATATGTCACTATGCCAATCATAGTAGTGGGGTATAAGGTGCCCTCCCCAAAATAAGGACCCGGGGACCGTCCATCTTTGCTCAAGAGTGTAGCCCATGTTTCTCTCAGCTTCGACCCATCGGGAGACAATCTCGCCGACCGCATCTCTTGATTTGCGGGCGAGGGCCTTGCTTTTTGAGGACCCCAAGTCAAAGCTGCTCCTGGAGAGAATTCATCTCATCGGTCCTAGCACGGCGAATGTGCTGATCACAGGGGAAACGGGGACCGGCAAGGAACTCATCGCGCGTCATCTTCACGCACTTAGCCCACGCGCGAAAAACCCCTTCCTGGCTGTAAATTGTGGCGCGTTTTCTGAAACCCTGGTGGAGAGCGAACTGTTCGGGCACGAGCGCGGTTCATTTACCGGTGCGAACGTCGCGCGCGCGGGCTGGTTCGAGGCAGCCTGCGGCGGTACGCTCTTCCTTGACGAGATCGGGGATCTCCCCTTGCCTATGCAGGTGAAGTTCCTGCGGGTCTTGCAAGAGAGGCAAGTCGTAAGGATTGGCTCGCGTACGCCAATTCCTGTCGATGTGCGTGTGATTGCCGCCACGAACGTTAATCTTGAAGACGCGGTCGCCGGGAATAGATTCCGCGAGGATCTCTACTATCGACTACAGGTGGCGACCCTGCAGATTCCGCCCCTCCGGGACCGACGCGGTGACATCTATCCCCTGGCACAGCATTTCTTGCAAATGTACGGCGAGCGGTTGGGATTGGAAGAACCTGCGCTAACCGACGAAGTCGTGGACTTGCTGGTGAAGCGGCATTCCTGGCCGGGAAACATCCGCGAATTGGAAAACGTGATTCACCACGCGTTGCTGGTCTGTCGCGAAAATCTCGTCCGGCCCGAGGACCTGCGCTTTTCCTCCCTGAATACACGCAGCGCCGTTGTTCCCTCAGACCCCGAGAGCCAGTTGCGAGATGCGCTGCTCGCCTTGTTTGAGAAGGAACAGCCCAATCTGTACGCTTCGATTGAGGCAGCCGTCATGAAAGCGGCGTATGAATTCTGCGATCGGAACCAGTTGCAGACTGCCCGCTTGCTGGGTATCAGCCGGAACATCGTACGTGCCCGGCTGATCCAATGTGGCGTGCTGGGCTCCGGCACGAGTGCACTCGTTGAACCGTCTACGCCTCCCGTTCCTGCGCAGCCGGCGAGGTAGTCTCATGCACAAAGAACTCCTCCAGAACAGTCTTGTGCACTTCCGAGAAGGCGCGCCCCGTGCGCTCCCGCGGACGGGGCAAGTCCACAAGCACAGCTCTTCGTACCATTCCGGGCTGGGCCGACATGATAATGACCCGGTCGGCCAGAAACACGGCTTCTTCGATGTCATGGGTCACCAGCAGCGTTGTCGGAAGAGCCCATCCAGATCCGAAGACCCTTTAGGCAAGGGCCTCGCCGGCGGGTCCCAGGATGCGCAGAACGAGTCGAGGTCGTTTTCGAGGGCGCGGGCTAATACTGCTAGGTGGGTCAGGATCTCGGCGGCGTTGGCGCCCTCAATCGTGAGCCGCCCTGGCTCGACGCGGATGGCCATGGGCAGGTCCCCAAAGCGAACCGCGCGGAGGTCGTCAGGTAGGGGAATGCGCAGCCCGCGTTCTTGCCGCGGCGCAGTAGGTGCCTCGGCCTGACGGGCTCGTAATGCCTCGGAAGGCTCATCCGCTTGAATGACCTGATTTAAGAAATCGAGCAGGGAAGAGCGGCTAACCAGATGGCTGCCCGCAACAATCGAGACCTCGGCGATCGCGAGCATCAGGGTCTGGGCCGTGACCCGCTTGACCTCGAACAAGTTCTCAATATCGCGGCGGGTCCAGGTCTCCGTCTTTGCGCGCAAAACCCTTTCGCGAATTGGGTGCAAGTCGACCGCCCATTTCAGTGGCCGTCCCACCCGTCCAATTGAGAATGCGTCAACGTCCAATTGGGAATACCAAAGCGTCCATCTGGGACTGGCTCACCGTCTGATTGGGAATGGGGACATCGTCGTGAGAAGGGGGCGTTCTCACGACCCAGAAATGCTACACTGCCGCGCCGTGAATCACGACCCTTCCAATTTGCCCCTTACTACCCTTTCGGCCCTCCTGAAAACGACCGCCTACGACCCCCATTTGTCGTCTCTTTTAGAGAAAGCCGAGCAAACCTTCCGTTCCTCGCGCGCCAAGTCCACCCGCCGGGCGTATAAGCACGATTGGAAAATGTTCCGGACTTGGTGCGAAGACCATGGCTTCGTGCCCCTTCCGGCCAGCTCCCAGGCCGTCATCTTATATGCCACCGAGCTGACCAAGAACCAGAAGCGCCGGCTTGGCACTCTTTGCCGGCGGCCGTAATCAGCCAGGCGCACGAGGAGGTGCACTTCGACTCCCCGACCAAGACTCTGTAATATACGCATTAGCGGAAAACGACACGCTCGATCAGTTCTTAAAATAATCAGACCGATCCAGATCAGCAATGAGCCCAGGCTGCTTGGGCTGCCAACGCAGGACCTCACGAGTCTTCTGACTTGAGGCCGGGGCGTCGAGCGCCACGAAGCCAGCGTGAAATCCGAAATGTTCTGCTGCCTGCTCGGGCGTCTTGCTGACGAGGGGCACATTCAGGCGCCGCCCGATCACCTCGGCGATGCCTTTAAATGGAATACCCTGCTCTGCGACACCGTGGAATCTGCTGCCGACCGAAAAGTCACGTTCAACAACGAGCCTGAACAGGTTTGCGGCGTCAAGCCGGTGTACGGCTGGCCAGCGATTTGCCCCGTCTCCGACGTACGCAGAGGCCCTCGGATCGGCGCTTGACCGCTCGAACCGGCCACTCGTCATCACTTCGGGGACTGCACTCCTGACTCCGGGGACGCTTGCGACCGAGGATGCCAGGCACCCGGCGGGTCCGGATGCTTTACCCCGCGTTGCCTCGGAGGAAGCGGCTGATGCCCTGGCGTCCAAAGGAGTGCGCGTGGCAGTGGTGCGCCTTGCACCTACGGTCCACGGCGACGGGGATCACGCCTTTGTGCCCACGCTGATCAAGGTCGCAAGGGAGCGTGGAGCGCTCCCATTTGATTTGTGGCGATGCCAGTCATAAGAGCTCTTGCATGCGAACGTACAAGTAAGTACTTGTGCTTCATGTGGGGGGAAATGGGGTTCCCTGCTGCGAGGTGGGCGGGTATTGTGGAGCGCATGCGCATTCCCATGGCTAACGCCTGGGCAGCTGAGTCTGCGGGTTTCAGCTTGGCTGAGGTCGGTATGCCGGTCGGTACATACAGGTTCATTGATACGCGGAAGTTTGTTACCACGGTTCAATTCTCCTATCGAGGTCCCCCTCCGGAGAATTACGTAGACCATATAGACATGCTGCCCGGGACGGACTACTGGATGAAATTTAATGAAGGTACAAACGGGACCGTGACGCCTTTGCAGGGAAAGTTTGAAAATCACCCAGGCCCACTGCTAATGGGCGACCAAATCGGCGCATCGGCTCCCGGCTCGTACCGCATTGTTATGAACTGATGTGCGACAAGGAGTGTCTTCACGGCAAGGATATTATCGCTTTTAACTACAGCACTACACCCTGCCTTCTCATCCCATCTGCCGGTGGCCTTATCGCGCGCTCCTCGGGGCATCAATAGGGCGTCGTGGACGATTAGGCAAGAATCGTCGACGATTCTGAATTTAGCTGCGGTGCCGGAAGCGCGATACTGAAATCACGGGATCGTGATCCAACCCTGGAGGATTACACCATGCGGGTATTCGTAACAGGCGCCACGGGCTTCATCGGCTCCGCCGTGGTTCAAGAACTGATCCGGGCCGGTCATCAAGTCACCGGCCTGGCCAGGACGGACGCAGCCGCCCAGTCGCTTGCCGCGGCTGGCGCGCAGGCGCACCGTGGAGACGTCGAAGATCTGGCAAGCCTGCGCAAGGGCGCGGCCCAAGCGGACGGCGTTATTCACACGGCATTCAACCACGACTTCTCGAAGTTCAAGGAGTCCTGCGAGAACGACCGGCGTGCCATCGAGGCACCCACACAGCAAAAACAGCATAATACTCCATTTGTTGGCCGTTGAGGTGTTCCCAGGTTCTCCAACCCACCTTGGCACGGTGCACAAACGTCTACAGACCTAATCCATTGGCAGCATTTTCGCGAAACACAGATCCTTGCCGAATGTAACGGCGCACTGACTTCAGGGACCTATGCCCGGTCTGCTTCATGATGGCTAAGCGGTGGTTGGTGGTTCACGCTATCAAGTTGGCTCTAATCGTAGTCGCACCGGAGATCTCATGCTGACACCCATAAACTCTTTTTCCAGGTATTCTCATAGCGAGATTGCATACACGATGGCATCAACGTCATAGACAACCACCGACAGGACAACGCTGGTGTTCAGGTTCCGCGTGCAGACCACATAACGGTGCCCGCAGATTGGCACAAGGCTGGCTTGAAAGTCTTGTTCTGGTCTGGGAGTTCTCAGTAGGAGCCAGAGAAGATCTTCGACAGTCTGCAAGAAGGGTTGGGGACCGGCCGCAGCGCCTGGAAATTGGAGCCTCCAGTTGCTTCTGTCGTTCTTGAGTGCACGCGACAATACCAACTCAAAAGCCTGCAAGCTGGCGCAGATGATAATGTCCTCCCTCACCACTCCGGCCGGACTTCAGAAAACTGCGTTTTCAGAGCATCAGCAATGGCGGGAGTGACACAAGCGCCACCACGACTAATCGCGCAAAGCGCCCGGCGAAGAGGTATGGCAACGATTCGCCGTCAAGTAGCGGCTGCAAGGCGCGCTACTTGTCACTTTTCCTCTGTTCAGCTTGCCAGATGCTGAGTAGCTCCTCCTGCATCCGCGTCCGCGTAAGAGCATCGAGAGAGGCGAACGGTTCATCAAGCAGCAGCACTTCGGGTCGTCCGGCCAAGGCTCGCGCGATCGCCACCCGCTGCGACATCCCACCCGAGAGTTGATGAGGATACGCGTCCGCAAAATCGCTGAGCCCGACGAGATCCAGATAGTGAGAAATTCCCGGCAACCACCAGCGGCGCAAACAAAATGAGTCGGGTCAAAACCCTGTACTTTACCGTCACTTGAATTTGGTCGAGATCCATTGCCCAATGACCTAACTCTGTTGTACGGGCTCAGGAGTTGCCGCGGCACCGCGCGGCTGATATTCATTCGCCACCAACTCGCCAAATGGCCCCGTGATGTTTCCGGCCGCGAGCTGTACGGGCGATGAAACAGGCAAGCGTGGGAATAACAAGTCGGCGACGCGATAAGCCTCTTCGAGATGTGGATATCCGGAGAGGATAAACGTCTCGATTCCAAGATCTGCGTATTCCCGCATGCGTTTTGCGATCGTGGCGGGATCGCCAACGAGAGCTGTGCCTGCGCCTCCGCGCACCAAGCCGACTCCGGCCCAAAGATTGGGGCTGACTTCGAGCTTGTCGCGGCTTCCACCGTGCAAGTGGGCCATGCGGCGTTGTCCCTCGGAATCAAATCGCGCGAATGCCTTTTGAGCCTTGGCAATCGTTTCATCGTTGAGATAACGAATCAGATCTTCAGCTGCCTGCCAGGCTTCGCGCTCGGTTTCACGGACGATGACGTGCAAGCGTATGCCGAACCGTACGGGGCGGCCTTGTTCAGCCGCGAGACGGCGCACGGTATCGATTTTCTCTTCGACTTGCTTGGGCGGTTCGCCCCATGTCAGGTAAACGTCGACCAGGCGGGAGGCCAGATCATAGGCAACCTTGGAAGATCCTCCGAAATAAAGCGGCGGATGGGGCCTTTGCACGGCGGGGTAGAGAACCTTCGCCCCTTCAACGTGCAGGTGTTTTCCATTCAGCGTGATAGCGTTTCCAGCGACAGCCTCGCGCCAAATTTGAAGAAACTCCTCCGTGACTTCGTAGCGCTCGTCGTGCGAAAGAAAGACGCCGTCGCCCAGAGCCTCGTCGGGGTCGCCGCCGGTCACGACATTGATAAGAAGGCGTCCACCCGACAGGCGGTCGAACGTGGCCGCCATGCGTGCGGCAGCAGTGGGAGAGCTGATTCCGGGCCGAATTGCCACCAGGAATTTCAATTTCGTAGTCACAGGAACAAGTGTGGATGCGACTACCCACGCATCCTCACACGACCTTCCAGTCGGCAGAAGCACGCCCTGAAATCCGAGTTCATCGGCCGCCTGAGCGATCTGCTTCAGATACGGATAGCTCACACTTCGCGCCTGTTCCGTTGTCCCGAGATAACGTCCGTCTCCATGCGTGGGTAAGAACCAGAAGACTTCCATTCGCAAGCCCTTTCTTCATCCGAGTTCGCAAAAGACTTTGGCAATTGTCGTGCCAAGACAGTGATGTGTCCGAATCAGCAGAATGTTCGTTTTTTGCGACTTTCCGTGATTCCTGAAAGGCGGACTCTTAGCGCACTGCTGCCGTAGCAACAGTCGATCAGCAGTCCTGCTGCAGCAGCAGCAGCCAGGCAAAAGGCAAGGATTTTCGAGAGAAACAGGATATGGTCACATCCCCAGCATTGAGCGATGTTTCGATCGCGGTCCCGCCACGCCAGCTAGCCTTTGACAAGGCAAAACAGTTGGCCCACAGGTTCGCCCAGACGGCAGTTGAGCGCGACAGGCGCGGCGGTACGGCCAAATTGGAGCGCGACCTGTTGCGTGAGAGCGGTCTGCTCAATGTCGTGATCCCGCCTTCGCTTGGTGGTTGGGGCATGGATTGGCCCGATACGCTGAAAATTGTCCGCGTGTTTGCGCGAGTTGACAGCTCGATCGCTCACTTGTTTGGCTTTCAGCATCTGATGCTTGCGTCGGTGCTGCTCTACGGCTCGTCTGCACAGAGCGATTGGCTCTTTGCCGAAACCGTCCGCAACAAGTGGTTCTGGGGAAATGCGCTCAATCCGCTTGATAAACGCACGATCCTCACTCCGTCGCAGCATGACGGATACGTCCTCAATGGGCGGAAAAGCTTTTGTTCCGGAGCCGTCGATTCCGACATGCTGTTCGTGTCTGGGATTCGGGCGGAAGATCAGAAGTTTATGGTGGCGGCGATTCCTTCCAACCGCGCAGGCATTCGCATCCATAACGATTGGGATAGTATCGGCCAGCGTCAGACCGACAGCGGTACGGTCGAGTTCCGCGATGTGATGGTGGCCGACGACGAGTTCTTGTTGACTCCGGGACCGCTTGGGAGCATGCGCGCTTCTTTGCGGTCGTGTATTGCCCAGTTGATCTTCAGCAATGTTTTCCTGGGGCTCGCCGACGGAGCATTTGCCGAGGCACGAGACTATACGCTGGCTCAGACGCGCCCCTGGATCGCCGCGGCGGGAATCGAAAGTGCGAGCGAAGACCCGTACATCCTTGAACACTACGGCCGCTTTTTTGCCCATCTGCAGGCGGCACAGGCGCTTACCGATATTGCCGGCGAATCGCTGCAGCGCGCGTGGGAAAGCGGGGAAGCCGTCACGGAAAATCAGCGCGGCCGGTGCTCGATCGACATCGCAGCTGCCAAGGCCACCACGACGAAGGTCGGTCTCGAGATCACCAGTGAGATGTTCGAGGTGATGGGAGCTCGCGCGGCGGCCGCTCCCGCGCGCCTCGACCGTTACTGGCGCAACCTGCGCACCCACACTCTGCACGATCCCGTGGAGTACAAGTTTCGTGAACTGGGGGATTGGGCGCTCAACCACAAGCTTCCCAAGCCGAGCTTCTATTCCTGAGGTAAAGATCAGAATGCTGAGGAACTTGATTACTGCCGGACGAAGAGCAAACGCGATTGTTGTGCTGCTTGAGATATTGCTCGCAGCCCCGTTCTCGTACGGACAAAAGTCCAATCCGGCCGACAATGTCATCCGTATCGGATATCAGAAGTACGGAACGCTCGTATTGTTGAAGGCCCGCGGCACGTTGGAAAAGCGCCTGGCACCAAGCCACGTCGCAGTGCAATGGACCGAGTTTCCGGCTGGGCCCCAACTGCTTGAAGGGCTCAATGTGGGTAGCATCGATTTCGGAATCGCCGGGGAGGCCCCGCCGATTTTTGCACAGGCGGCCGGCGCTGACATTGTTTACGCGGGAGTTGAGCCGCAGGCATCCGCGGGTGAAGCCCTCGTGGTTCCGAAGGATTCACCCATCAAGAGCCTGGGCGATCTCAGGGGCAAGAAAATCGCTCTAAATAAAGGATCGAATGTCCACTATTTGCTCGTAAAGCTGCTGGAAAAAGCCGGACTAAAATACGCCGACATCGACGCGATCTACCTGGCGCCTGCCGACGCGCGGGCTGCGTTCGAACGCGGCAGCGTCGATGCGTGGGTGATTTGGGAACCGTTTCTCGCAGCAGTACAAAACCAGACAGGTGCAAGAATCCTGGCCGACGGCCAAGGGCTGGTGAGCAATCATCAGTTCTTTCTCGCATCGCGCACCTATGCACAGAAGCGTCCTGAAGTCGTCTCGGCTGCTTTGGAGGAGCTTGCTGCGGTGGACAATTGGGCAAAAACACATCTTAGCGATGCCGCAACTGCGCTCGAGCCGCAGATTGGCCTGGACCATGCCACGCTCCAACTTGCCCTCTCGCGCGGCGGTTATGGCGTCAAACCTGTCACCGATGCGGTCATGTCGGAGCAGCAGCAAATTGCTGACGCGTTCTACAACCTGCGGCTCATCCCGAAGCACATCAATGTCCGCGACGCCACTCTGCATGATCTACAGGCTCAGGCCGGACATTAACCAGAATCCATGCCGCGGTCTCATCAGAAAAAATCGGCGATCGCCCATCGCTTCGGAACGATCGGAGGTCGATTTACACCTTGGGCGATGCCAGTTGCCCTTCTTATCCTGTGGCAGTGGTCCTCGTCTGCCGGTTTACTGCCCGCCCGCTTCCTGCCGTCGCCTCGCGCCGTCCTCGACTCCTTCGTCCAACTAAGTGCTTCGGGAGAGCTGTGGATGCATGTTCGGGTGAGTACGTTACGCGCTTTTTCTGGATTCGCCATCGGCGGCGGACTGGGGCTCGCTTTGGGATTGCTGACCGGATCGTTTCGATGGGCTGAGGCTTTGCTCGATACCACCCTGCAAATGGTGCGCAACATCCCGCCACTGGCGATGATTCCCCTCGTGATTCTGTGGTTTGGAATCGATGAGAGCGCCAAACTCTTTCTCGTCTCGGTCGGCGTATTCTTTCCCGTCTACATCAATACCTTCCACGGGATTCAGTCGGTTGACCGAGGACTGCTCGAAATGGGCCGTACGTACGGGCTTTCAGGCTGGCCTTTATATCGCGAAATCATCCTGCCCGGCGCGTTGCCGTCCATTCTTGTGGGCGTGCGATTCGCTTTGGGATTCATGTGGGTCATTCTGATTGTCGCGGAGACCATATCAGCACGCTCGGGCATCGGTTACATGACCATGAACGCACGCGAATTCATGCAGACTGATGTCATGGTGGTCGGCATTCTGCTCTACGCGCTATTGGGCAAGATAGCCGATCTTCTGGCCAAGGGATTGGAGCGTTACTGGTTGCGCTGGCATCCCGCCTACCAGACATTAAAGTGAAACCTATGGCGACAATGCTGAATTCGGAACTGGCGCTGCAACCGAGTGGCATGGGCAACGGGGTTTCCGTTTACCTGGAGGATGTCAACATCGCGCTTGGCGGACGGACTGTGCTGAAGAACTTCGATGTCAGTATTGCGGCAGGCGAATTCGTTGCAATCGTAGGGCGCAGCGGCTGCGGAAAAAGTACTTTGCTCCGATCCATGATTGGTCTGGAAACGCCTCAAGCCGGGCGCGTCGTCATTGGAGAGTCGGGATCTGATGGCAAGCCCGATATACGCATCATGTTTCAGGACTCGCGTCTTCTGCCGTGGAAGCGAATCTTGCCCAACGTGACGCTGGGGCTGCGTTCTTCTTTCGTACTGGAGGCAAGGAGGGTACTCGATCAGGTCGGGCTGGCGGATCGTGCTCACGATTGGCCGGCGAATCTCTCCGGAGGCCAGCGACAACGCGTCGCTTTGGCGCGGGCGCTCGTCCATAATCCGGCGTTGTTGCTCCTCGACGAACCGCTCGGCGCGCTTGATGCTCTCACGCGGATCGAGATGCAGCAGCTCATCGAAGCAATTTGGACAAGCCGCGGCTTCACTGCCGTTCTTGTCACGCACGACGTCGGCGAGGCCATTACGCTTGCCGACCGCATCATTCTGATTGAAGGGGGCCGAGTGGCGCTTGACGAAGTGGTCAAACTTCCACGTCCACGCACACGCGGCAGTTCCACCTTTGCCCAGCTGGAGGACAAAATTCTGAGACGCGTTCTACGGCAACCCACTGGTGAGCTGGATCCGGTTCGAACCTTTCCCGAGGCGCGGAGCACCGATGCCAACTGAGACTTTGACTCCGCAACGCTCTGCCGAGGAGGCAAGGCCGCACACTGAAATTCATCCTCTGCTTGCGCAGCGCCGCTCGCGACGGGCTTTTTCGGCGCAGCCGGTCGAGCCGGCGATCATGCGAAGTCTGTTGGAAGCGGCGCGCTGGGCTCCATCGTCAATGAACGAGCAGCCATGGAGTTTCATCCTTGCTATGCGTCAGAACCAACTCGAGTTCCAACGTCTGCTTGACTGTCTTATGGATTTCAACCTGCGCTGGGCGCAGCATGCGCCCGTGCTCTTGCTGGCGGTGGCGAGGTCAAATTTTCTGGCAAGCGGAGAGCGCAATCGACATGCGCTATATGACGTCGGCCAGGCGGTAGCTGCGCTGACCTGCCAGGCGATTGCGTCCAGTTTGAGCATCTGCCAGATGGCCGGTTTTGATGTACAGAAAGCGCGCAGCGTCTTTTCTATCCCTGCCGACCACGAGCCAGTGGTCGTCGTGGCGATCGGGTATCAAGGCGATCCGGCGATTCTACTGGAGAAGACCCGACAAAAAGAGTTGGCTCCGAGAACGCGAAATTCCCTCGATCGGTTTGTCTTCGAAGGGAAGTGGGGACAACCGGCTCCGGTGGCAAAACAATAAGTAAACTCACAGGGAAACCCGAAATCGGCGCCACAACTCTAAAGAACAATATCGATCTTGCGCCTCTGGGACATATCAACGACTAGAAGTGCTCTTTCTCAACGCTCATGCACGGAATGCCCCGACGCTCGGCAATTTGACAAGCATCGAGACACTCTCGCTCAGCCAGATTGCCAAGAGAGTTTCCGCTTTCAAGCGTTTGTTCGCTGAGGCGCGGGGATTTTGGGCGGAACAGAGATTTATCCTAACTTGATCCCCATGTAGACTTGTACACTCGGGACTGATGAAGCAAGTTACGAATTTGGAAAAAGTTTCGCGCTACCTGAGGTCGATCGAGAGTGGCGACTTCGCCTACATTGTTGATCTGTTCTCTCCCGATGCTCTCCTAGAACAGTTCCCCAATCGCATCTACCCGAAGGGCATCAAGTCTGACGTCTCAAGTATGGCCGAGGCTTTCGAGAAGGGTCGAAAGCTGCTGTCGAGTCAAAGCTACGAGCTCAAAAGTTGCGTCGCGGACGGAGACAGTGTTTCGGTCGAAGTGCTCTGGACTGGCACGCTGGCAGTCGCTTTTGGGAGCCTGGCTGCTGGCTCTCAGATGCGTGCTTACTCCGCCATGTTTTTCGAGTTCAAAGATGGAAAGATCGTCAGACAACGTAATTATGACTGCTTTGAGACAACCCTCTGATCCCGCTTATTGGCGGACATCCGCCTTTCGCCAATCATCCACGCCGGTGCCGTTGCTCGTACAATTAGCCGTTGCGAGTAAGGAGTTTAACGATGGCGGACGAACAAGATTGGACTCGCGGAGATATCGGCTTGTGGGTGGGAGTTTTGCTCTGCATTATATTGTTGGAGAGCCACGTAATCTCACGTCCTTTGATGTTTCTAATAGCACCTTTTGTGGTGCTCATACCCTCTCTCGCCCTTGAGTCTATTCGAGGGAAACGGCTGCGGTTCGCTTGCCTCGCAGCCGTGGCGTGCTCAGTCGTTGCCTTCCTTCTGGCGAGATACGTATTCCGGTGAGGAAGATGCTTCGATAGTTCATGCGGATCATGCTGGACGACCGCCAACAAACCCCAGCCGGGACGGTTCTGGCTATTTCCCCAAAGTGAGCACCACTGCTCATCTTTTTAGTTTAGTAAAAGCCGCCAAAGAGAAACCGGGCGAGGAGCCATCACCGGACGCCGCGATCGCCTCTTAAAATGCCCGTCAGAAGGAGTGGGGTTGAGGAAGCCATCGCCAGTACCAGTAGACAGCGATGAACACTACGGCTATGCCTACCCCTTTGAGGAACTGGATGATAGCTGCGGAAGCTGAAAGCAATTCGGGCATAACCGATATTATAGACACTGCCCCAGCACTGCTCGGCAGTTACGGGAGTCGTTGATTCATTTGCTCAGGCCGCACAGACGTCTCGGTTCGATGATTCCGGCGCTCGCACCAAATTCTCCTCTCCGTTATTTTCGGACAGCGAAAACCGCTCAGCTTTCCAGCAGCTCGGTTACCGCGCGATAGGCCTGATCGATCGCGGCATCTGTGTATGCCGTAGCCGCCGAGTCTGTATTGGCAATCGTGATTCGCCCGAAGCGCTTGCGCCCAATCACATTGGGACGCTGCTCCGCCGGCCAGTCGGGATCGAACAGCGGGTTGTACTCGTACCCGTAGCCGTGCGGCCACCGATTCACGGTAATCGCCTGAATGTCGCGCGCGGGGTCGAACCCTCCCCCGCTCAGAGTTCGGGCAAGCTGGTCGCGGATCTTCCGCTCAAAGTCCTCGAAGGTCGTCGTGAGAAGTTCGTATCGGCCCAACTTGTGCTGCTCTCTCGCAGGCAGGCCGGGCTTGCATGGAGCGCGGCTCAGGTGAATCAGGATCGGTTCGTCCGGGCTCGTGGAACTTCGATATTGCCCGATATTCACAACGCTGTTCAGGCTTAGATCTGGCCAGTAGGAGCCCGGTGCAGACACCCAGCTGATACCAAGTTTCTGGAATGACGTCCAATTGCCAATTCCTACGCTCGCGTAGACCAGAGGCACTTTGACCAGATAGTGCAACGCCTCCTTTTGTTGGTCAGGAAGCTCGGGGCACAAATAGGGGATGACCATATTCCAGCACGCCAGCACGCATCCTTTTGCATGTACCGTGAAAACCTGCTTCCCGCTCGCATAAGTGATTTCCGTATCCTTCGCCGAGGTGGGTGATCCAACATTCTGCACACGCACCACTGTGCTGCTCAGTCGAATCCTTACTGGGTCGCCTTCTCGATCCAGGCGTTCGTAGTCGACCTGCGACGTGACAACATCCTCGGCGCTGCGACCCGGCACAGCATCCGGAACGAGCGCACGCACAAGCAGTCGTGCAATCGACGCGTTCCCGTCAGGAAAATGAAATCTGTACGAGCCCCCGTTGGCATAGCCCGCTGCGGAATAGCTCATGTGTGGTGCTGATCCCGGCTCCAGGCCCATTCCCTGAAATCCGGGAAACCCCAGCGCCCAACAGTCGAGCGCGGGCTCCGCATCAATCCCAACACCCCACTCTCCTTCCGTCCGCCGCTGATAAAACGGGATGACTCCAGGATCTGCCTTCACCACATTGAGCAAGAAGTCGCGATAGCTCATCTTCGAAAGCCGCGTCTTCTTCTCTGCGGAACTCAGCCCCGACATGTAGTCCGTCTTCGCTTCCTCAATGCGAGCAATGTCATGTTGAACCCGCGGCGAGAGATGTGTCTTCGCTAGAAAGTCCGCCCACGAAGTTGTGTTGTGTTTTCGGCTAGCGGATTCCTCTTCATTCCAACGGCGACCAGGAGTACCCACCACCAGCCGATCCTCTCCGAAAGTTTCCTTGTCGAAGAAGATCGCCGACTCAAGACCCAGCGAGCGATAGAGTTTGCGATCCGTAAACTTCGCGTCAAACTGTGGTGGATCAATCCCCAGCTTTTTAAGGAGACCGTCAGCGACTGGACTGTAAGGAGTTGGGCTGTCAATCAGCAGCGTGCCACCATTCAGCAACTGCAGTCGGCCACCCAGGTGAAACTCGTTCCGCTTGGCATGTCCCCCGAAATCGTCGTGGTTCTCTAAGATAAGAATACGAGCCGAATTTCCCACTCTCTCGCGGAAAAAATATGCAGCTGCCAGGCCACTGATTCCTCCCCCAACGACGGCCAGATCGTAGCTCTCTCCCGTATCGCTCGGCTTACCGGCGTTAGCCCAAAACGTACCGTCACGCAGACTGTGCGCAGTCTCGAACGATCCCAGATGACTACCCCGCAGACCAGTCTTTACCGGTGGATCGTATCCTGGTCGATTCTGTGGTTCTTCACGGCTCACTGTGCCCGTCAAGGAGGGTGGCACCAGCGTGGCGCCGATCGCGATGGCCGCGCCATTCAGGAAGTCCCGGCGAGTAATCGCACGGTCCATCCCCAGATACCGATCATAGGAATCGCTCATTCTTCCTCACCGAAACGAAAACGACAATCACTACTTTTCCTGAACACCGGAGTGATGCAAATGCACTTCCAGATTCCATCACGCTTAAATCAGACGGCTTCGGCTAACTGGAGAACAGCTCTCGCACGGCTCGAAACCCTTGATCGATGGCCTGGTCCGTGTACGCAGCTGCGGCCGCATCGGAATTCGCAATAGTGATGCGCCCAAACGGCCGCCGCGCGATATCACACGGCCGCTTGCCCTCCGGCCAATCTGGATCCCAGAGAGGGTTGTACTCGTAGGCGTATCCGTGAGGCCAGCGATTGACCATGATCCCTTCGATATCCCGGCCCGGATCGAAGCCCCCAGTGTTCAGCACGCGAGCCAGTTGATCCCGAATGTTTCTTTCGAACGTTTCAAACGGAGTGGCCAGCAGTTCGTAATGGCCGGCTCGCTGCTGCTCTCGAGCGGAAAGTCCCGGCTGGCACGGAGTCCGGAGCATATGCACCAGGATGGGTTCGTCTGCAGTGCGTGCCGATTGATATTCGCCGATATTCACGGCTTGATCCAGGCTCACCGATGAGTGATACATCCCCGGACACGAGACTCCTCTTACTCCCAGCTTGTGAAACGGTGTCCAGTTGCGAATGCCTACAACCGTGTAGACGAGAGGAACTTTCACGCCGTAGTGCAGTGCTTCTTTCTGTTCAGCAGGCAGATCCGGACAAAGATAGGGAATCACCATGTTCCAGCACGCCAGCACCGCTCCCTTGCCACGCACGCTGTAAGCTTTTTGATCGCGCCCATACACCACCTCTACCTGCTTGGCCGAAGCGGAATCTCCGACGTTCCGCACCAGCACAACAGTACTGTTCAAGCGTACGCGAACGGGGGAATCAGCATGGTCCAGGCGCGCGTAATCCATCTTGGCTGTCACCATGTCCTCCGGTGTGTTGCCGGCAGCCAAGCCAGGAACCAATGACCTGACTAACATCCGCGCAATGGATGCGTTTCCGTCCGGGAAGTGAAAGTGATACTCCTCTCGTGGCGTCACCTCTCCCAGTGCTGTAAAACTCAGGCCCTTCGAGGGCACACGATCGAGGCCCAGGCCCTGAAATCCGGGAAAGTGGATGGCCCAGCAATCCAGAGCCGGAACCGCATCAATGCCAATGCCGTACAGCCCATGGGTGCGAGTCTGGTAGAAGGGAATAACGTCAGGATGTGCTTTGACTACATTGAGCAGAAAATCCTTGTAGCTCATCTTGGAGAGCCGCACTTTTTTCTCCGCCTGCAGCACCCCCTCCATGTAATCAACCTTTGCTTCTTGAATCCGAGCGATATCTTGCTGAGCCGGCGCTGACAATGGAGTGCGGGCTAAGAATTCCACCCACTTACCTGAGCCCCCTTGGCGACCGTAAGAACCTCCGGGCGCATTCGTAACCAGGCGTTCCGTTCCGAAAGTTTCCTTGTCGAAGAAATAGCCAAACCCAAGGCCGTCGTACACGTGATTGTCGGCGTATCTTTTCTGAAATACCGGGGGATCGATACCAAGTTCGCTGATGAGCCCGCGTGCTTCTTTGCTGTAAGGGAACGGAGATTCAATGGCGACTGTTCCGCCATTCGTCAGCCGCATTCGGCCGTTCAGGTGGAACTCATTTCTCTTGGCGTGTCCACCAAAGTCGTCGTGATTGTCCAGAATCAAGACGCGAGAGGACGGTCCCGCCTGTTTGCGATAAAAGTACGCCGCCGCCAGGCCGCTGATCCCGCCGCCGACGACAATCAGATCAAATTCCTCTCCCGTCTCAACCGGCTTGCCTGCTTTTTCCCAGAACGTCCCATCACGCAACGCATGGGCGAGTTCAAACGCGCCCGGATGACTGCCTCTCATCCCGGTGCGGGTCGGCGGATAGTAGCCCGGTTGATCCTGCGCCGAAGTTAGCGGCGTTTGCACTGCGAGGAGTCCTTGCAGTCGTGGGCTAGCCAGTAACCCACCGGCCCCTACTGCCATGCCGTTGAGAAAATCTCGACGGGTAATGTTTCTGTGCATGCCAAGTTCGCGGTCGCGAGATTCATTGGCGCCTTTAGTTCTTTGGTCACCCATACTCTTATGTACCCCTCACTTGTTCCTGCACTGCGCGATAGGCCTGATCGATGGCAGCGTTGGTATACGCGCTGGCCCCCGCGTCGGAATTCGCTATCGAAATTGTTCCGAACCGCTTTCGTCCCACCACGCACGGACGCTCTTCTCGTGACCAGTGCGGGTCGAACAGCGAATCGTACTCGTACGCATATCCATGCGCCCACCGATTTACGGTGATGGCCGCAATGTCTCGGGCGGGGTCGAACCCGGCCGCCCCCAGCATCCGATTCAGTTGGTCACGGATGTTCCGTTCAAATTCTGAAAATGGCGTGCTGATCAACTCAAACCTGCCTATTCGATACTGCTCGCGGCGCGGAAGGCCCGGTTTGCATGGGGTTCGTAGCATGAATAGCACCGTCGGTTCATGCGGCTTGCTGGGGAACTGATAAGAGCCGAGACTAACCGGAAAATCCAGCATGGTGAAAGTGTGGTAACTACCTGGAGAAAGGATTTGTCGTATCCCCAGCCTGTGGAAAGCTGTCCAATTGCGAATCGCGACGTGCGTATAGATAAACGGTTCTTTGACCCCATAGTGCAGAGCTTGCTTCTGCTTGTCCGGCAACTCGGGGCAAAGATATGGAACCATCCCGTTGTAACAAGCCAGAATGCAGCACCTTCCCCTTACGATTTTGAGTTTTCCTTTTTGCACGTAGGCAACTTCCACCTCTTTGGCGGATTTCACCGATCCTGAATGGCGCACTCGAACGGCGGTAGAGTTCAGACGGATTCGAATCGGAGAAGACGATTGATCGAGCTTGCTATAGTCAGCTCGGGCCGTAACCACGTCATCCATGGTGTGCCCTGGCATCGCTTCCGGAATGAAGTTCCGTACAAGCAAACGCGCGATTGATGCATTTCCATCGGGGAAATGAAAGATGTAAGGCTCTTCTTTTTGCTTGTCCCCACCTAGACCCAGGCCTTCAAATCCTGCATATTGATAGGCGCCGTAGTCATCGGGATTACGATAACAGGCCAGGGCCGAGACAGCGTCAATGTTCACCGCAAACAGGTCGTTTGTATAGCTTTGGAAAAACGGTAGAACAGCAGGATCCGCTTTGCAGATCTCCGTCAGAAAACCGGCGTAACTGATTTTTGCAAGCCTCGCGTGCTTTTCTTCTGTCGAAAGCCCGGAAAGGTAGTCTTTCTTCTCATCGTAAAGACGTGCGATCTCCTGTTGGACTCTCTCTGGCAACGGACTCTTCCCTAGAAATTCAGGCCAGAGCGTCGATCCCATTCCAGGCACCAGACGATCGGCGCCAAACGTCTGCTTGTCAAAAAAGCAAGCGGTACCGAGATGTGAATACAGCTTCTGGTTGTAAGCTTTGTAGAACTCCTTGGTTTGAACGCCTAAATCGTTGAGAAGACCTTTGGCAACAGCACTGTATTCCGACGGACTCTCCATCGACTGCGTTCCGCCGTTACTCAGCAACAGCCGCCCGCCAACCTGGAACTCGTTGCGCCGCGCATGTCCGCCAAAATCGTCGTTCGCATCGAGGATCAGAATTCGCGCATTCGGGCCCATTTGCTTACGGTAGAAGTAAGCGGAAGCAAGTCCGCTGATGCCGCCGCCGACGACCACGAGGGCATAATTTTCGTGCGTGTCTATTGGACTCCCTGCGGTTTCCCAAAAATGGCCATCGCGCAGTGCGTGCGCAACGTCGAATGAGCCCGGCGCGCTACCTCTCATGCCGGTCAAAGCTGGTGGATAATGTGCGGCGGAGTCACCGGCGCCCTCGTCTGGACTTTGCAGGCTGGAAGCGAGACTGGGCAGATTATGAAAGCCCAGCGCTCCGATACCGACCGCAACGCCATTCAGAAAATCGCGGCGCGTAATGCGGCGATTCATTCCTAATTGTCGGTCCCGACCTACCAAATGACGCATCAAGGTCCCCGCAGGCACGGAAGACGGAGTGGCAAACTACCTTACTATAAGCGGGCAAGGTTAGAAAAATCCGTTTCTGCTGTCAAGCCGGCGAAACAGGCCGGCGAAAACAGGCGAAAACGGGTTTGCCGCAATTCTCAAACTATTCATGAATTGGCCTCAGCCCATCGGAATTTTGTGCTTGACACTTCGCCGGCACCTTTTCTAACCTTCCACAATTCTCGTAAGGTTCGGCGAAGGTTGCAGGCTTCATCCTGACTTAACGGCGCGCAAGGAACTGGGGCGGCCCTATGACGTGTGACGTCTCTTGCGGTGATACTACCTTCCCCGGAGATCGCTCACTCCTGCGCTATTTCTGGTCGATGTTTTCGAGTCTACGCACTTTTTTGTTCTTGACCTGCACCTGCATCGTCGGAGGGATTTCTATGGCACTTCGAAGCTGCACGTGTTATTGCTACTCATCCGTTGCAAAACGGGCGGCAATCTCTTTATGTCTCTCCATAACCCTCACCGTTCTTGCCACTGCACAAAACACCAATGGCCGCGTCATCGGGATCGTCACCGATCCTCAGGGTGCGGCAGTTATTGGCGCCGAAGTGAGGGTAACCAACCTCGGCACAAATGTGACCTGGAATACCACGACCGACGACAAGGGAAGCTACCAGGTGCTCGACGTCCCCACCGGCATGTATACGGTCACGATCGAGAGTCGGGGCTTCTCCAAAGCCAAAACCGAAGCGCAGGAACTCACCATTAATCAGGCTCTCCGTATCGACGTTCACATGAAAGTGGGGGGAGTGAATGAAGTCGTGGACGTGCAATCGCAGGCTGCCCAAGTTGAAACCGTGAACCCCACAATCGGCGGAACGGTCACAGGCAAGACCATTCAGGATCTTCCGCTGAATGGCCGCAATACTTTAGACCTCGCCCTGACCCAACCGGGTGTCATTCCCATCGCCGACGACATTGGGACTTACGGTACGAGCAACGGGGGGGCCACCGAAACCGGACTGGGAGGAATTAGCATAGCCGGGGGACGCGGTGACGCCGTCACTTACCTGCTCGATGGGGGCATGAACAATCGAACCACCAGCAACCAGGTGGTTTTCAATCCCAATCCCGAGGCTGTCGAGGAGTTCAGACTTCTGGAGAATAACTACACGGCCGAATATGGCCGCAATGGCGGTGGTACGATCAGCGTCGAGCTCAAATCAGGCACCAATACCTTGCACGGAACGCTGTTTGAGTACCTGCGCAACGATGCGATGAACGCCAACGACTACATCGATAACGAAATTGGGCAGCCTCGTCAAGTGCTCAAACGTAATCAGTTCGGAGGAGTTATCGGTGGCCCAATCAGGTTAGGTAAGTGGCTCAACGGCAAAGACCGGGTCTTCTTCTTTTTCGGCTACCAAGGGCAGCGGCTTTCCCAGACCATCAACGAAGCGGCTGTGACAGGGCCGGTAACGGTGTACACGCCTGCAGAGTTAGGTGGGAACTTCACCGGGGACCCTTATGTGGAGTGTTTCCTGACCGGGAATCACGCCATTCAGCTTCCGGGCGGAGCCGGGCCCTGCACTTCCAGTGCCCACACCTACTATCAGTCGAACCCAACGCTAGCGGCGCAGGGAATTATCGATCCTACGAAGTTCGACCCGGTCGCGCAGAAATATATCGCCGCCGGCATTCTTCCGACCTCTGCCAGTGGAGTGCTGTTTCCACAAGGCTCAGGAACTGACAACGCGAACCAGTATGTGGGCAAGTTCGATTTCTACGCGACGACCAACGATCGCATCGCGCTGTCGCTCGGCTACAACAAAGAGCCGATCACCAATCCGTTTTTTGGTGCCAATATTCCGGGGTTTGTTGCTACAACGACAAATTGGGATTACTTTGCCAACATCAACTACACGAAGACTATTTCGATTTCCAGCCTGAATGAACTGCTGATAACCGCGCAACGTTTTCGTGATACTGCTCTCCCGACCAGCCACCTGCCTGCGCCATCCCAATTAGGTGTCAATATCAACTCGGATGATGCTTTCGGGCCACCGACCGTTTCCTTTGCCAGCGGCATGACCGTTGGCTTTGATCCAAATGTCGCCTGGAAGGCGGACAACAACTATTCGCTTTCCGATACGTTGACCTGGAACCGCGGGCACCACACCTTCAAATTCGGTGGCCGCTTCGGGATCATGCAGGAGAATTCGATTTACGCCTACCAGACGAATGGCATTTTCTATCTTTATGGCCCGGGTGGGATCGGATCCGGAAACGATCTGGCGGATTTTCTGTTTGGCGCATCGGACGAGTTCAGCGAATACTCGAAGGCTCCCAGCAACGAGCACCAAAAACAGTACGCAGCTTTCGCGCAGGATGAGTGGAAAGCCACACCCCGTCTTACGATAACCTTCGGGCTTCGATACGAATACACCACGCCTGAAACAGACACCCACGGCTACAGTTTCAGCATTGTCCCCGGCCGGCAGTCAGTCAAATTTCCGGGCGCCCCGCTCGGTTTCCTGGTACCAGGCGATCCCGGTGCGCCGCGCGGCTGGTACTATCCCGACCACACAAATTTCTCGCCACGTATAGGGATCGCTTGGGATCCTTTCGGCAACGGTAAAACCAGTATCCGCGGTGGAGGCGGGCTATTCTTCGACACTCTCAATGGATGGATGTCCGATTGGTCGACCGACGAAGCGCCGTGGGCCGGAGGCACGGATTTCACGTTCCTCCCAAGTAATGTTCCGACACTTCCCACCGACTCAGCGGCTGCGATACTGTCGAATCCCTATGGGACGGCTGGTTTAGTCGATCCCTTTCCCTCGCAGGAGCCGCCACCTTCCAACATCAATTTCGCGGACGCGGGCTTTACGCCATTCCTGGGATCTGGAAATAACTTCGTCAACATTCATCTCCGGACACCCTACATCTATCAATACAATCTCAGCATTCAGCGTCAGGTTGCCAACGGACTGATGGCTGAGATCGGCTATGCCGGAAGTTCCTCGCACAAGCTGCTCACCTGGGTAGACCAGAATCCCTACAGTCTGAGCAGCGTTGCTCAGGGGAATCCGATGCGCATCTTGAATCAGCAGCTTTTGTCCTCGAATCCGAACGCCGATCCTAACACGTTCGGTTTTGCTCCAACCTTCGATGGTCTCAATCACGCGAACTACAACGGCCTGCTCGCTAGTCTGACCAAGCGGGCACAGGATGTCCATTATCTCGGGAATGTGTTCTTTACCGCCTCCTACACCTGGTCGCATAACCTCGACAATGGAACGGGATTCAACTCAACTCGCGGGTCTCCTCCACTCCTTACTACAATCACAATCAGTTTTGGGGGAACTCCGATTTTGATCTCCCCCAGAGACTCGCCTTCAGCGGAGGCTGGGAACTGCCTTTCGCCAAAGCATGGGCGGACGGGCCGAAACGCCTGACCAGCGGCTGGAATCTGTTTCCGATTTACTTCATTCAATCGGGAATCCCGCTGGATTTTCTGGCTGGGACGCACCAGCGCTCGACCGATCCCGGCCCCTCGGGAGCCGGTGATGGCGAAATTGTGAGAGCAGACCAGATGATCAGTTCCGTCCACACCTTCAATCCGCGCAGCGTGCAAGCCTTCAATGGAAACCCCGGAAATTATTGGTTCGATCCCAGCTCATTCCAGCAGGATCCTTGTATCGGCGAGGGGTCTTGTTCCATCGGATTCTATGGAACCTATCGTCGCAACTCGTTCCACGGTCCGAGGCATTCCAATTTTGATCTAGCGCTGGAAAAATCGACCAACTTGGTTGGCGAGCAGACCAAGCTCGTTTTCCGGGCCGAAGCATTCAACATTTTCAACCACGCAGAATTCCGGCCACCTGCGGCTACCTCCGTACTGTCGGGGACGTTCGGCCAGATCGGCGGAACCTACGCTCCGAGAATCTTGCAGTTGGCCCTCAAACTGAGCTTTTAGACTCGGCGAACCCCGGCAAACAATTTCTTTCCACTTGCTTTCCGGAGTCCTATGGAGAGTAAACCGACACTTGCCGGAGGCTGGGGATGGATAAAAAGCAAGATCACGAATTAGGGATGGATGGCGCGATCACGCGGCGCGATTTCTTGAACGGGTGCGCCCTCACAGTGGGCGCTTCCCTCGTCGCTGCCAGGCCTGAATGGCTTGAGGTGATGGCCGCCACCGAGGACGCTCCCGAAAAAGATCCCAACTACTATCCCCCTGCCAAGACCGGCATGCGCGGAAGCCACGATGGATCCTGGGAGGTTGCGCATGCCATGCGTGATGGTGAGGCTTGGCCCGATCCTGTCGACGACACGGAGCCCTATGACCTGGTGATCGTCGGTGGGGGCATCAGTGGTCTGGCTTCCGCCTACTTCTTCCGCAAGTTCGCTGAGGCCGAATCAAAGATTCTGATTCTCGACAACCACGATGATTTCGGCGGGCACGCGAAACGCAACGAGTTCCAGGCTGGGAAGCGCCTGTTGATCGGCTACGGAGGGACTCAGTCGTTGGAAGCCCCCCACCACTACAGCAAAGAAGCCTTCGGATTGCTGCAGGAAATCGGAGTCGAGGTCGATCGCTTTTACAAGTATTTCGACCAGAATCTTTATAAAGGCTTGAAGCTGAGGCGGGCTACCTTCTTCGACAAGGAAACGTTCGGCGTCGACCGCCTGTTGTCAGGTTTCGGGACACACTACCTCGGCTTAACGTATCCGCCGGAGATTCTGGCGCAGATCCCCATTTCCGAGGCTGCTCGCAAGGACCTCGCTAGGTTGCAAGAGGAGAAGGTTGATTATCTTCCGGGCCTGTCTGTCGAAGAGAAACGCCGCAAACTGATTAAGACAAGCTACAAGGACTACCTCCTTCAGTACGTCAAGGTGCATCCCGATGTCGTCAAGATTTTCCAGACGGCTCCACACGGGCTGTATGCGGTCGGCATTGATGCGGTTTCAGCTTGGAGCTGCCTCCAGATGGAGTATCCCGGATTCCAGGGAATCAATCTGCATAGCCGTAAAGACAGCCCAGAACAGGCCGAGCCCTACATCTTTCATTTCCCTGACGGCAACGCTTCCGTGGCCCGACTGCTCGTTCGTTCGTTGATTCCCGGCGCGCTTCCCGGCTCCACGATGGAAGACGTTGTCACTTCCAGAGTTCAGTATTCGCGTCTCGATGATTCCGGCTCCTCGGTACGAATCCGCTTGAACAGCACCGCGGTTCGAGCGAAGCATGTTGGCGATCCCCAGAATGCGAAGCAAGTGGAGATCACGTACGTTCGGGGTGGCAAAGCTTACAAGGTACGGGCGGCACATTGTGTCCTCGCCTGCTACAACATGGTCATTCCTTACCTCTGTCCGGAGATGCCGCAAAAACAAAAAGACGCACTGCATTACTGCGTAAAACTCCCTCTTGTCTACACCAACGTGCAGATCCGGAATTGGGAGTCGTTTCAGAAACTGGGCATCAGTTCTATTTACGCGCCGGGAGGATACTTCAACGGAGCCTCGCTGGACTTCCCTGTCTCGATGGGTGAATATCACTTCCCCAGTTCACCCGAAGAATCTTGCTTGCTGCACCTGGTGCGTACACCATGCAAGCCTGGTCTGCCCGCAAAAGAGCAATACCGTGCCGGGCGTTATGAGTTGATGAGCACTCCATTCGATGTCTTTGAGCGCAATATCCGCGATCAACTCGGACGCATGCTGGCCGGTGGCGGCTTCGACTCGGCTCGCGACATTCAAGCGATCACTGTAAATCGATGGCCGCACGGCTACGCATATGAGTACAATCCCCTGTTTGAACCGCTCGATCGTCCCGCATCCGAGCGTCCCTGCGTGATCGGTCGGCAACAGTTCGGCCGTATTCACGTTGCGAATTCTGATGCCGATGGCCATGCGTACACCAACATCGCGATTGACCAGGGTTACCGCGCAGTGCAGGAGATCACCGCAGCCGAAAAGCATCAAGCTGCGTCGGATGTTCCCTCGCCGGCCCTGTGGTCGTAATCCTCCGCTTACGTTCCTTCTGAAGACAGATGCTGCTGGATATCAACGATCTTTGGGACTCACGGGATGAGCGAGAGTGGCTGGTTGCGCTTGATCGCTCTTGGCTAACCCTTGCCGTCCGGAAGGACCCGGAACTAGTGCGGTTTCTTCACACGGTTGATCTGGAGTATGTTCGCGGGCTTGGTGTCCGAGGATGGTATGACTTCCTTACCAAGTATTTCCACTGGCAATTTGCGGGCACCCATCTTCACCACAAGCTGAGAGACCTGGACAGCAACAGTCTTGAACAGCTCTTTTCCGTGAAACGCAGTCTCGTAGCGGTCAATCAGCCTGAACTGGCCGACGCTCGAAAGTGCCTCAACCTCGTTCGATCGCCCCGCATTCGGGGTTTGGACTACCCAGGTGCATCGGGCCTGCTGGCGATGCTTTTCAAAGAATGGTTCGGCACGGCTGACGCGTGCATTCTTGAATCCTTGGGGAAGATTGAATCACTGCCCGAGAAGCTGAAGATGCACGAAATCCGTGCTTCGGTAAGGACAAGGAACGAATGGCGAGACGCTGACGCTGTGCTGGTCATTAACATAATGCGAAGAAAAGCAGCTCAACTCAACGCAGCATTCGGCACAAGCAAGTGGACTCCCAGCAGCGTCTCCATGATTCTCTCGTTGCCCAACCAACCGACTAGACGCGGATCCCTGTGACGAGAGTGCGCGTCCGAGAGGGGTTCAGAGAACTGCAAGGAGGAAGAGGAATGAAGGAACAACGCCAGAGTCGTCGCGAATTCCTTGGCTTAACTGGAGGTCTTGTAAGCGGTAGTTTTCTGCGCTCTAACGTGCTCGCCGAGGCGGAGAGCACTGATGCCGATCCACGCCGGGCGGATCTAGTCGTGTTTAACGCCAAGGTTTACACCATGGACTCCCGCATGCCGAGAGCAGAGGCATTTGCCGTCAAAGGTTCACGGCTCATTTTTGTAGGCAACGCAGCAAATGCCAAAGCATTCATCGGCAAAGGCACTCGTACTTTCGATGCCAATCAGATGACGATCGTGCCTGGATTCATCGATTGCCACAATCACGCGGGCGGCAATACGTTGCTTTACGAGGTAATCGTGGGCAATCCCTTTGAGGTTGAGTTTGTCACGATCGCCAGCATCATCGATAAACTCCGCGCCAAAGCTCAAAAGACTCCTCCGGGCTTTTGGGTCGATGGATATTTCTTCGACGATACGAAGGTGAAAGACAATCGCCAGCTCAGTGTGCACGACCTGGACCACGTCTCCACCGAGCATCCGGTATGCGTCCACCATCGTGGCGGTCATACGTCTTACTACAATGGCAAAGCGCTCGAGTTGGCTGGCATCGACAAGAACACTCCAAATCGTATGGGCGGAACCTATGACCACGACGAAAACGGCGAACTCACCGGAAGAGTCACCGACCGGGCTCGTGACGTGTTTAATAACGTTGGTAAACGTGAGAACTTCAGCGCAGAGCAGAAAGAACAACGCGATCGCGAGGGACTGGCATACATCTCCAAGCAATTCGTTCGGTACGGCCTGACCAGCGTTCACCACGAAGGTGGAGACCTCTTCGCGCTCCAGCAAGTGCGCGCACGAGGTGAACTACTCCATCGCGTCAGCTTCGAGGCGGGCGGAGACATTCTGGAGGCAATGATCAAGAATGGGATCAGCACTGGCTTCGGCGACGAGTGGATTCGGTTTGGGGCAACCTCTGAGTACACTGCCGATGGCTCATTCTCAGAGCGAACAATGGCGTTGAGCCAACCCTACGCGGGGACCAATCCTCCGTACAGCGGCAACATCACAGAAAAGCAGGAGGATCTCAACGCATGGGCCGAACGGGTTCAGCGAGCCGGTATTCAACCCAACTGTCACGCAAATGGCGACGTTGCGATCGACATGGTGCTCACGGCGTATGAGCGGGCACAGCAGGCCGCACCTCGGCCGGACGTGCGTCCGAAGATCACTCACTGCACACTGATCAACGATGATCTATTGCGTCGCATGAAGGCTCTCGGCGCGGTGCCTGCCGTCTTCACAACCTACGCGTATTACAACTCTGATAAGTTCCATTTTTATGGCGAAGAACGTATGAAGCACAGCATGGCGTATCGTTCCTTCTTCGATGCCGGAATTCGGGCAGCGGCTGGTTCGGACTTCAGCCCCGGGCCGTTCGCCCCGTTGATGGGCATTCAGGGCATGGTGACACGCACGGGCTGGAATGGGGAGACTTGGGGTGCAAACCAACGCATCAGTGTGGACGAAGCGTTCCAGGTCAACACCATGAATGGTGCGTACAACTCGCACGAGGAGGGGATCAAAGGATCGATCACACCGGAAAAACTGGCTGACTTCGTCGTCCTGGCAGACGACCCTCACACCGCGAACAAGGACAAGATCAAAGACATCGAGATCGTGCAAACGGTCACAGGCGGCTCGACGGTATATCAGAAATGAACTGGATTCCATCTACAGATGCCCTAGTCAGGACGCGAAATCGACTGCATGTGTGTGGTGGGACCCACCCGGACCCACCGGACCCACCCGGGCCCTGTGCAATTCTGATATAGAATATGGCACACTTCGGGCACGCTTTGCTTTCGCTCGCCACTTCGAGAAATGCTGGCTGCGTTCCTGACGATGAATTCGCTAGCCAAAACCGCGATCGAAGAAATTACCATCTTGTGGATCACTGCCGGGCTGGGATGCGACGGCGACACAATTGCGATGACTGCGGCCACTCAGCCGAGCCTGGAAGATCTCTTATCGGGCGCCATACCATGGATTCCTAAAGTCAACTTCCATAACCCGTTCCTCGCACGTGAGAACGGCGAAGATTTCTTACAGCCATTCCATCGCGCTGCTCGGGGCGAACTGGAGCCGTTCATTCTGGTTGTTGAGGGCTCCATCCCGGACGAAACCAACAAAGAAGAAGGATATTGGGCATCACTGGGCACCGATCCGGCGACTGGACAGCCGATCACCACCTGCGAGTGGATCGATCGCCTCGCTCCGAAGGCTTGGGCGGTGATTGCCGCCGGAACATGCGCAACATATGGCGGCATCCACGCCATGGAAGGTAATCCCACCGACTGCATGGGTTTGCTCGATTACCTTGGCTGGGGTTGGAGATCGCGGGCGCAAATCCCGGTCGTCTGCGTTCCCGGATGTCCAGTGCAGCCTGATAATCTCACGGAGACGTTGCTCTATTTGCTGCACATGGCGTCCGGCCGGGCACCCATGATTCCGCTGGATGAAGCGCTGCGGCCAAAATGGCTCTTCAGCCAGACTGTGCACGAAGGTTGCGATCGCGGCGGTTATTACGAACAGGCCCAGTTTGCGGATGAATACGGTTCGCCGCAGTGCATCGTGAAGCTGGGATGCTGGGGGCCGGTGGTCCAATGCAACGTCGGGAAGCGAGGTTGGATGAACGGCATCGGCGGATGTCCGAATGTCGGCGGCGTCTGCATCGGCTGCACCATGCCGGGTTTTCCGGACAAGTTCATGCCCTTCATGAATCAGCCGCCGGGTTCACTGCTCTCATCCCACGCCGTCGAGACCTATGGGCGCGCCATCCATGCACTGCGACGTTTTACGCAAGCTTCAATGAACAAGGAGCCGAGCTGGCGGGTGCGGCGAAAGCGGAGCTGAGTTTTCGAGTTGAGGAGTTGTGATGGGAGCTGAAGTACAAGACGAAACGACCGGTCGTCTCAGTTGGCGCGAGGCCGAGGCAGTTCTCGAGGGATTGGCGAGTGTTTTCTCTTTCAGCCCGGCGGACGTCGGGGATGCGGAGCTCCCGAACCTGGAAGCGAAATACCGTGCGCTCCTGGAACAGATTCCGGCGGTCATTTTTATGGCCTATCTGGACCGCGGTATCGGTGAAGCCTACGTGAGCCCGCAAATTGAGGCCACGCTTGGATTCAAGCAAGAGGAGTGGCTGGAAGATCCACTTCGCTGGTACCAGCAGATTCATCCCGATGACAAGCAAAGATGGAGCCTGGAAGCATCGGAGATGTTCCTCACCGGGAGCCCGTTGCGTTCCTCCTACCGCGTAATTGCCCGCGATGGCACAGTGATTTGGTTTCGCTGTGAGGCGCGCATGATCCGGCGGCCAGACGGGCGGCCATGGTTTATCCAGGGTGTCGGATTCGATATTACCGACCTAAAGCGCACGGAAGAGGAATTACAGAGCGAGCGTAAACGATTCCTAGGCCTGCTGGAGGCCGCGCCCGATGCCGTGGTGGTCGTGGACCGTAAGGGCAAGATCGTTCTCGTCAATGCCCAGGTAGAGAAGCTGTTTGGATATGACCGGCAGGAACTGGTCGGCGAGGACATGGAAAAACTCGTGCCGCATCGGCTTCGCGCGAGCCACTCCAGCCATCGGCACAGTTTTTCACTAGAGCCCCGTGTGCGCCCGATGGGCGCAGGACTGGAGTTGTATGCGCTGCACAAGGACGGTCATGAATTTCCGGTAGAGATTTCCTTGAGTCCGCTGGAGACAGAAGAAGGGCTTTTGATCTCCAGCGCCATCCGCGACATCAGCGAACGCAAGCGCCTGGAGCGGACCATCCTTGAGATCAGCGAACGCGAACAGCGGCGCATCGGTCAGGATCTTCACGACGGCCTGGGGCAACACCTGACCGGCATCGCTTTCATGGCAAAAGTCCAGCAGCAGAAGCTCGTGGAGAAGCAAAGCCCGGAGGCGGCCCATGCGGCGAAAATCGTCCAACTGGTGAATGATGCGATCTTGAAAACCCGGGAATTGTCGCGCGGGCTGTTGCCGGTGCTTTCCGACGTTCGCGGGCTCAATTCCGCCTTGCAGCTTTACGCGACTGAGGTTCAAGACCTGTTTGGCATCGCTTGCCGCTTCCAATGTGACGATTCCGTGCTGATCCGCGATACCGCCATCGCCACTCACCTCTACCGCATTGCGCAAGAAGCCGTGAACAACGCCCTGAAGCACGCGCAGGCGAGAAATATCCACATTCGGTTGTTTTCCGGAGAGCGCGAAGGGTCCCTCATCGTTCAAGATGATGGAATTGGGATACAAAGACCGTTGCCGCGGCATGCTGGCGTCGGGCTGCACATTATGAACTACCGCGCCGGGATGATCGGCGGCAACCTTGAGGTGCGGCGTGCCCACCCCAAGGGGACGCTGGTCACCTGCCGATTCCCCGTCGAGAGAGGTGCGGGATGCCCACCACAGCGGTGAATGAGAGCGGCGTTAAGAAACGCCGAGTCTTTGTGGTCGATGACCACCCCATCGTTCGCGAGGGTATAGCGCTGATGATCAATCGGGAGCCGGACCTGATCGTCTCGGGCGAGGCGGAAGAAGCGCATGCTGCGCTGAAGCAGATCGCTGCGACCCGCCCCGACGTTGTCATTGTCGATATTTCATTGAACGGGCCCGACGGCCTGGAAGTAATCAAGACCATCCGCACCACCGACCCTGCGCTGCCGCTACTGGTGCTCTCGATGCATGAGGAGATGGTTTACGCCGAGCGCGCTCTGCGCGCCGGCGCCAATGGCTACATCATGAAGCAGGAGGCGACCGAGAAAGTATTGGTGGCCCTGCGGCGGATCTTGAATCGCGAGATTTACGTGAGCGAGCGCGTCGCCAACAAGATGCTGCGCCAATACGTCAGCGGTACGGAGGCGGCCAGGCGATCACCGATTTCCGACCTCACCGATCGCGAACTCGAAGTCTTCCGGCTCATCGGCGAAGGCCACAGCACTCGGCAGATCGCAGAAGAGCTCCACCTTAGCGTGAAAACCGTAGAGTCCTACCAGGCCCACATTAAGGAGAAGCTCTCGTTGCGGAGCGGACGTGAACTGGTGCAGCACGCCATCCAGTGGGCCATCCGGGAAACGGACTGAACAGACCTGCCGCCGGCATCGGGGAATCCCCGATGCGGCGCTTCGGAATTCCCATGATCTACAAATCAGGTTGAGCAGACCCCGTCTTTTGTCCATCCTTATGCCTTCCATAGATCCGCTTCGTTGAAATCTTCTTCAGGGGTCCGGGGTCACTCGCGCGAGTGATTCAACACCAAATGGTAGCCTCGGGCAGAACGCCCGCAGCAATTCTAAGGATAAGGAGAATCCAGCTATGGCAGCGGAAACAGTTCCATATGGACGAGTCACGCAAAAGAAACCGGCTGTCGCAGAAATTCACATAGTCTGGATCACGGCCGGTCTGGGCTGTGATGGAGATTCGGTTTCAGTGACGGCAGCCATGCAGCCCAGCGTGGAAGATATTCTTTTGGGAGCGATACCCGGCCTTCCCAAGGTGCATCTCCACAACCCGGTTCTCGCCTACGAAGTCGGCGACGATTTTCTAAAGCATTTCTACCAAGCTGCGGAAGGAAAGCTCGATCCATTTGTCTTGGTGGTCGAAGGCTCGATACCAAACGAAAGGATCAAGCGCGAAGGATATTGGGCGGCCGTGGGGACAGATCCCGCCACCGGCCAGCCGATCACGACCAATGAGTGGATCGATCGGCTCGCTCCGAAAGCCTTGGCCGTGGTCGCCATCGGCACCTGCGCGACGTATGGCGGCATTCACGCCATGGAAGGCAACGCCACCGGGTGCATGGGTCTCGGCGATTACCTGGGTTGGGAATGGCGCTCGAAAGCCGGAGTGCCGATCGTCAACGTTCCGGGCTGCCCCGTGCAGCCCGACAATTTTATGGAGACCGTGCTCTACCTGCTCTACCAAGTCGCGGGGATGGCGCCCATGATCCCCCTCGATGAGCAGTTGCGACCCACCTGGCTTTTTGGCAGCACAGTCCATGATGGATGTGATCGCGCGGGCTACTACGAACAGGGTGACTTCGCCGCTGAATACGGCTCACCCAAGTGCATCGTGAAGCTTGGGTGTTGGGGCCCGGTGGT
>Ga0123355_10000381_pt1 | contig 57208 bp, 47 predicted proteins | sample TergutEmb28metaG_3_FD_89872 | JGI IMG/M metagenome (GOLD analysis project Ga0123355, IMG submission 89872) | Embiratermes neotenicus P1 segment gut microbial communities from Petit-Saut dam, French Guiana - Emb289 P1 | ecosystem: Host-associated > Arthropoda: Insects > Digestive system > Gut ... | reverse complement strand
TTACATTGTGCGTTGCGGTCGCCGGGGTTGCACCATGGTTTGCATTAAATGTAACCTGAATATCTGTACGCGCTACCCAGCGGGCGAATAGTGTGTGGTTGTTTGCATTCGTTACTATTGTAGCCGGAAGCACACGACCGTCTTGGGTTGTGCCATTAGCGAGCGCTGCTGATGTGAACCAGCCGCCAAAGACGAAGCCTGTACGGCTCTCTAAGGCTACTACATCTGCATGAGCCATCGCCGCTGCGTAGGTCTCGTATAAGGTTATTCTCCGTGTTGCGGTCGCCGGGGTTGCACCGTGGTTGGCGTTGAATGTGACGTCAACATGATTGGGTAGGCTGACCTCACCATCTTGGTTGCCCCACAAGGCGACCATATGCCTGTTTTCAGCTGGCATAGTAAAGCTACTGATGGTTGCTGCAGGTGGTGTAAAGCCCGGGATAAACCTGTTGCCATCTGAATTGGTTGGCAATGCTTGATATTCCGCATGTGTTCTCCAACCCAGGAATGTTTGATTTGGTGTAGAGCCTGAGAAGAGCTCCACTGCATCACTCGGTATTACTTGATGAGTAGCGACAGATGCACCTGTATTGGCAGCAATTACATCTCCCTCTACGGTCACTGTCATGCCGACAGGAGTATTGCGTGCGCGATAGGATACTTGCAACCCATAGGTTGTGCCTATTGTCACCACTGCTGTGCCGGATATTGATGTGCCATCCAGTGTTGCGGTTACATTGTTGTTTGAGGCCATGACCGCTGTTGCTGTTGCCGTTGCTGTTGTCGTATTCGCTTGTCCTGCTGCGTTGCTTGTAGGATTGATTGTTACGTTAGCAGGGGTTGCGGATGCCCAGTTTATTACAAAGCTATTTTGGTCTGCCATTGGGTTGCCGAATTGATCCAGAACCACAGCAGTGAGCCCTACGCTTCTGTTTCTAAATACATAATTGTCCGCCGGGGTTACACTTATAGAGGTTGCAATTTGTGCAAGGGAAACGGTAACTACCGCACTTGCAGAGATACTCGTATCGGAACCAAGGGTTGCAGTAATTGTGCTACTGCTGCCTGCCGGTGCTGCTACGGTCACTGTTGCGGTGGTTGTATTGGGTTGACCGACTGGGTTGGTTGTATTGTTTATTGTTACATATTGAGACGCACTGGTTGTCCAGTTGATAACAAAACCGTTTTGGTTTGCCATTGGATCGCCAAATTGGTCTACTACTGTAGCTGTATATACAACATATCCTGAGTTGCCTCTTGTTTCGTTTCCGGGACTTAGGGTAATAGAGTGTGCCGTGCGTAGTTCAAAGTTTGCAACAAAAGTCATGGCTCCGGTTACATACATAGCTGCGATTGCAGCTTCTTGAGCAGCAATACGCTCCGGTATTGTCATTCCGGTAGTATCCAGTGCGTCGCCGTTGCTGTCTACTATTGGTCCGCTCCAACCGACAAAGACCCAATTTGCTCTTGCTTCTGTATCCGGAGGCGCACCTATTGGTTCTCCGCGGGGTGACTCACCTGTATGAGCTGCTGCGCTTCTGCTTTCACGCAAGTTTCTTGTAACAGATGCTACACCATCCACTGTGCCGCCTGTTGTTGGGGTGCTCGGATCGGCTGTGAATATGATGTCATGAGTTCTGTAGTCTATGCGTGGTTGTATCCATGTGTGCTGATTTACCATCACGCCTGTTTGTTCTAATGTGCCTGCTGAACCAGGAATGGTTGTCGTTTGAATGGTTTCAACAAGAGAACCAGTTACCGGGTCGCCGACCCAATCTCTGGTAATTTGGTTGTTTAGCCAATAAATGACATCTGCATTCCACGGGAGATAAGTTACCCTAAAGTTTGTTAGGGATTCTCTTATTACAGTCTCACCGTCTTCAAGCGGACGGACCGGACTTACTGCAACTGCTTCGGTAGTTGCCATGCCCACAGTTGTTGTTGTATGGTTGGTTGACCGGCGTGTTTGGGTTAACTCCGCCTCCATCAGGCTGCTTACTGAAGCTGTGCCAATGACATCGAAAGTTACCTCTCTCGCCGCCATTCTGTTGCGGGTAACCACATCGTAGTTGTTCCAAATATGGTTGCGCGGCTCTATTGCCTGCACAACTCCGGCTGCATTTATACGTGGGCCAATCCATGTCGCACTACCCACTTGCCCACCTGCGAAAAACGCATTATCAGCATTTCTTACAGCTAGATTTTCGTCTACCAACAGACCATTTGTGGCCGTGTTACCTTCAAATGTTGTGTTTATAACGCGAAGTCTATTAACTATACTAGTTACAGGCAAGTTGGTGGTTCCAGTTGTCACCAAGGAAATCGCACCACCATCTGACGCACGGTTATTTCTAAATGTAGAGTCTGTGAATCGAACAGCACCATCGACCAACGCAGGTCCCTCGTGGCGGAATGCACCACCCTGACCAATTGCCACATTGCCTTCAAAAAGCGTACCGGTCGCGTGCAGCTGGACATTGTTTTGGTCTCTAATACTAATCCCGCCGCCATGATTTCTGGCCGCATTATTCCGAACAATCGAACCCGCTGCCAGAGTGATGGTTGTGGCACTCCCTGAGAAGAAGCGCATACCACCACCATACGTGGCAGTATTATACTCGATGATATTAACACCTGTCATCGTCACCGTTGAGTTAGTATTCGCATGTAGCCCACCACCCAGGGTTCCTGCGGTGTTTCCACGAAGCGTCATATTGTGTGCGGTCAACGTTGCTGCTGTACCAGTTTGGTTGTACGTAAGCGATATACCGCCACCAGCAGCTGCTGCATGGTTGTAGGCAATAACTCCACCATTAACATTAAGACGCCCGCCCGCTTGCATAGCAAAGATACCGCCACCGCCACCAGCGGCCGTATTTCCAGAATGGTTGTGTGATACTACCGCACCCTCATTCACAAAAACGTAACCGTTGGATATCTCAATCCCACCACCGCGGCCGCTGGTTCTGTTGTGGCTGATTTCTGCGCCTGCATGCAAATGCAAACGAGCCCCCGCAGAATTCAAGCGGATGCCCCCACCATTAGTAGCCGGGCCACCCGGAGTAATAAGTCCGAGAGATTGAGGTCTGTTATCAGATGTAATACTTCCGCCCGGTCTAGGATCACCCTGCGGCCTTGTAAATGCAACATTATATAAATGTAGTATATGGCTTCCTGTTATTTCCATATGCCTGGCAGTACCAGAGGTTCTCGTGACCGCGAAAGGCGTTTCGCGGTTACTGTAGACGTACTTTGTACCACGAACTGGCATCACTCCACCGGTGATGTTGATATCGTTCATGATACGAATAGTCCGCGTATCTGTCGTGTTTAGTGCATCTCTTAATTGCGCTTCAGTCGTGACATCGGTGTTGGCTGTTACTGTCACCGGAATCCCTGCGGGTCGATGATCCGATAGCGGCATGATACCGACTATACCTTCTTCACTACTCGCAGCAATCGGAGCATCAAGTGAAGCAATGCTTTCTGCCACTTCAGCAGGCATCCTCGCTGCAACGGCATCTTCCCATGTTACCCCAAGTGCAGAAAATGGCAACACCGTGAGAAACATAGAAAATACCAATAATAAGCAAATTGTCCTCTTTAATTGCTTTCCTATTTGTTTTTGCATGTTTGTTTTCCCCTTATAATTTAAACTCAGAATAATTTGATACATGTGGATATATATTAAAAACCTGTAAAAGCAGACTGCTTAATTGCTAAGTAGGTCTGCATTTCACAAGCACTAACTTTTGCAAAATCTCGTGCTGTTGTTGAGCCACTGTAGAAGATAGTACAGCTTTTGGGGACACGTTCTCACCTCTTTCTTCTTTCCTTACTTTCTTCATGCTCTTCATTCGTTTTGCTGAGACGCACACAGTTTGCATATCATCAACACTTAGAAGCTGCAACGTGTGTATAGGAACTGACAGTGTATTGTTGACTACATTCATAACGCTGTCTCTCCCTGCCTCTCATCTCTTTTTCTCGCACTTAATGCTTAGTCGTTATTGTACACGAACCTTTAATCAGGGCTTCTTCTGAGCTTTCACAACGTAATGAGTTGACTACCCTGCTAAAAAGTGTTATAATCATCGTTTCTCAACCGTCTTTTTCGGTTTTGCATACAATTCACCCAGTGTTCAAACTACGTTATACTATCAGAGTATTTCACTTTTAAACACAAACAGCCCCGAAAGGACAACAATCCGACCCAACAGGGCTAAATTCGGACATATCCACTCTTGATTTCAAAAAAACCAATGGAGAATTATTAAATCATGAGCTTTAAAAATGTGTTGAAATGGGTCTTTTTGCTTTTTTGCATCATATTCACATTTCAGGTACTCTCGATCATCTTAGTTATTGACACATTAATTCACAACTTCCCAGTCCCCAGAGTGTTTTCCAGCTCGTATCTATCGGAGCTCGCACTCATAGCTCTGGCAAGCGCTTTACCTACACTAATCCTGACGCAATGCAAAGCTCTGGCGTGGATGCCTATGATTGTCCGTCGGGTTGTACACTTTGTGCTTACCTTTGGAATAGTTTGCGGATTTTTGGTTTACTTTGGTTGGTATGATATATCCCTGTGGCTTCTGGTGCCATTTGTATGTGTTTCCATAATTTATGTTCCATCAATCATTTTTTACGAAAGACATATTCTTGCCAAGAGGCGCGTACAACAAAGCATCGAAGAACAGGAGTATTTGCAGTACTATACAGAAGAATTAGAGCAATATAAGCTCGATATGAAGAAGTTCAAACATGATTATCAAAACATCATTTTTTCTTTAGAATCATATATCAACGAGGGCGATTTGGCAGGTTTGCAACAGTACTATTACTCATCGCTCAAGCCTGCATCGGATATCATCTTGAAAGATAACTTTGCACTGGACGGTTTAGAAAAAATAAAAATAGGCGCAATTAAGAGCGTGCTTACCGCCAAACTCACTATGGCGCAAAATGCAAATTCAGACCTCTTTATCAAATTTGAGGCCAGTGAAGATATTGACCATATTCCCCTTGATACCGTTGCACTTGTGCGCATGTTGGGCATCATCTTGGACAACGCCGTTGAGGAACTGATTGAGCTCGGTTATGGAGAGCTATTTGTCAGTTGCCTCAAGGTTTACAACGGTATTGCCTTTGTTGTTCAAAACACTTGTCGGTCGGACATGCTTCCGGCTCAACAGCTTTGGGAAATGGGTGTTTCTACAAAGGGTGAAAATCGCGGACTTGGACTGTTTAATTTATCTAAACTTGCAGACGCTTATCCAAACGTTACACTATCAACAAAAATCAGCGAAAGCAAGTTCGTGCAAGAAATATGGATAGAAAGTTATGATTAGAAACACAGGCACATAGGGTAAGGAAAGTAAGGTGTGCTGCGGAGGTTCATATGATCTTATCAGTTCTCATTGTCGAGGATGACCGCAAACAACGCGAAATTATAGAGGGTGTTATCAACGACTATATTGCGTTAAACGATTACGATATCAAAATCGTACTGGCCACAGATAGTCCAAAGGATTTACTGGAATACGCTAAAGCACATCCAAGGCAGAATAAGCTCTACTTTTTGGATGTGCACTTGGGTCAGCACGAGATTGATGGTATCTCTTTAGCGCAACAGCTCAGGGCTTGCGATGCGTTAGGAACGTTTGTGTTTATAACTACACATACAGAGTTGTCTCATTTGGTTTTCAAGTCCCATATTGAAGCGCTGGATTATATCATCAAAGACGATCTCAATAGCGTGACACAGCAGATACAGGATTGCTTAGAAACCACATACAAACGTTATCTCAGCACCTCAGAAGAGCAAGAGTATTTTCAAGTAAAAACCAGTGGTACTACGTTTAAAATCCCTATTGATGATATTATCTCCTTTGAGAGTTGCATTTCAAGTAACAAAAAGCTGATTTTGTACACAATTCACGACCGATTTGAGTTCCGTGGTACACTCAAAGATGTCGCAAATAAAAGCTCGGCTTTCTGCCATTGCCACAAAGCATATGTCATAAATACAAAAAATATCAAAGGAATTACGCGTTTGAGTGCCGCTACAGGCGAGGCAGAAATGATAAATGGCGCACTCGTTCCTGTAAATAAGGCCAACATAGCACCACTCAGGAAGCTCGTGATGTCATAACCCCGGGCTTCCGATCTCCAAAAAGTCGATTCGTAAACTTTATTTGGTTGCGCGATCTCGTAATAAGTTCCGCAGAGCGCATCATGCGTTCTGCGGTTTTTCTAAATGAATCCTTAAATTGCAACGCTTTTTTTATATGAGCTCTTAATCCTAACTTCAGAAAACAAACGTGATGCTGCGCGTTGCCTATCCATTCAGCAATGCGTCCAACTTGTGATTTAGATGGCGTGCATTTGTCTCCTGATAGCTAAAGTGTTCGTCCGAGCCGACTAGTCGCTCCCGCAAAATAACAAAGAAAAAGCCCTGATTTCAAGGCTTTTTCTTTGCTCTTAATTTTCAGCAGTCTTGCTGGGTGTCCTTTTTATACGTTGATCCGATGGTATCAGTTGTCAGGGGTTCGGCTCTCTTTAGCATAGGATGAGGGGTTCATCACCCTATGCTAATTGTGTGGCTGATAGAACCTTTTAGTACGTCTTGAGATGAAAGGTCAATTCAACCCGTCTTAAATTCGGGCGACCGAAACGGTCGCCCAAGAACGAAAGATAAGGTGAAATATAACGCTTAAGCTGACGGGACCTTAAGTTGCCGCATTGCATTTCCTGCGACGTACGAGTTAGCGTCTCAATAAATAACGTGCAAGTTGCACAGTTATTTATGAGACGCTATTATTAGAGGTTTTGAGTGCGAGACTTTCTCGTCACCAGCAAATCAAATATTTCTAAGCGAGGGCTTTGGGACGCTGGGTTCTTTGCTTCTGAAGCAAGAACAACCCAACGAGTATTGCGATACCGATAAGTGTGGTCTGCCAACCGGGGTCAACCATCATGAGCCCTGCGCCGATGGAGAGTATACGTTCCCACCAACTCATTCGGCTCACAAGGAATCCGATGAGTCCCGCTGACACCCCTATTATGCCGATTATGCCGGAAATCGAGATGTAAAGTATTTCAAAGAAATTTGGATTGATAAACAGCATCTGTGGGCTAAAAACAAAGATGAATGGTATGAAGTATGCCGCAGCCGCAAGCCGCATGGCCTGAGCGCTCGTCCTTATTGGCGAGCCTTTTGATATAGCTGCCGCAGCGTAAGATGCCAAACCAACAGGTGGCGTGATATCTGCATCTGTTCCAAAGTAGAATACGAACATATGCGCAATCAGTATTGCATGCATTTGCTCAAGACTGCCTGTATCCATGAGTAACCTTACTACTACAGGTGCGGTTACTGTCGCCATGATTACGTATTTTGCCGTTGTCGGTACACCCATGCCCAATATGAGCGAAGCAATCATGGTGAAGAAGAGTACCGCCAGCAAACGAAACGTCTCATGCTGGATACCTGCTGCCAGAGAAAGCATCGAGTTTGCGAATGTCATTCCCAATCCGGTCATCGTCACGACACCAACCACGATGCCAGCCATGGCACAAGCCACGCCTACACCAACAGTGTTTCTGGCACCAAGCTCCAGCGCTTCAAAAAACTTTTTGGGCGTAAGCCGCGTATCTTTGCGTATCATGCTCACCACAATTGAGACCACAATACCCAGTGAGGCTGACATCGTCGGAGTAAAACCTTGAGAAAGGAAGAATACGATAGACGCGATACCCAATAGCAGATGCCCTTTTTTCAGAAACAGCGGCAAAGCTTTCGGGACCATTTCCGGTGGTAAGCCTTTGAGGTTGTTCTTTTTGGACTCAAAATGCACTGTGGCAAATATACATGCAAAGTAAAGCAGCGCCGGAATCAGTGCGGCCAGGGCTATCTGCGCGTAAGGAATTCCTGTAATTTCTGCCATTAAAAACGCAGCTGCACCCATAATCGGCGGCAGGAGCTGCCCACCGGTAGATGACGAGGCTTCGACTGCCCCTGCAAAGTTCTTGTTGTATCCCATGCGTTTCATCATGGGTATGGTAAATGTACCTGAAGCAACAGTGTTTGCAACAGAACTACCGCAAATGGTCGCCTGTAGCGAAGAGGCTATAACTGCGACTTTGGCTGGCCCACCCGTGGCTTTTCCTGCTATGGCGTTGGCAAGCTCAATAAAGAATGCCCCTATTCCGGTTAGTCTCATGAACGCCCCGAATAATAGGAACATGAAGATAAACGTTGAGGCTGCGCCAATGGGGGTGCCTAGAATACCTTCCAGGTCGTAGAAAAGGAATGTGGAGATGCGGTGTACGCTAAAACCAGCGTGCCCGAACCGTCCGGGGATGTGTACGCCAAAATATGCGTAAGCCACAAACGCTGCAACGACTATCATCAAAGGCAACCCCACCACCCTTTTTGAGGCGATGAAGAGTACACAGATGCCTACAATCGCAAAGATACGATTCTCAAACGTGAAGAAAGCCATCTGCCGAGCAATGGTGTCAAAATTGATTACATAGTATAAGAAACATATGACCGCAATAGCGGCAAGTGTTAAATCGTACCAAGGGATATAGTTGACTTTTATGTTGTTCTTTTTATTTGCAGGGAAAAGCAAAAAGGTAAGCAGCGTAACAAATCCTACAAATGCAGCGCGGTGTATTTGCGGCGGCTGCCTCCAAAAAATAGTGATGCCAATCATAAAAACCGCAAATGCCACACAGAGCCAACGCATGATTTGCTCCGGTACGCCAGTAAAATTACGCGTACCTGAATCTTTGTCATACTGCGCCATGATACGATTGCGTTCTTCTTCACTAATCTCTTCGTTTATGCTTACTTCATGAGTATTTGGTGCGGTGCTTTTCTCTGGGTCTTCATTTTGGGAATCCACAAGAACCTTAGCAGAATCTTCTGCCGGGCACTGCGGCTCTTGCTTTAAGTCTTTTTCCGATTGATCCTCCATGGAGAACCTCCTTTAGCTGACGGGAGTCGCACCCCCATCGGTTTTAGGTTTGTAAACAAACCAACTTTTGCCATATGTTTAGTGATATAAACTCAAAACGCATCGGATGTCCCGCATGACCCAAGGTATTTAGTGAAACCCTTTGCGTCCCAACATAAAGTGTATGTTCTGTGTCCAGTCCGGGCATATAGCGCAGGCCGTCTATTACACGGTCAAAACCTTCGATGCGCATCCCACCTTCGAGCAGGTGAATCAGGGTCTGCCCTGATTCAAGTTCTGTCGGCATTCCCGCACCAAAGGTATAAAATTCCAGCGCAGTCAAGACAATCCTGCCTTCGTAGATTTGGAAAATCTCCGTTACAGGGCTTATATTGACCGAATGGATGAAGCTTACAGAAAACTCCTCCGATTCATTTAGGCGCACATGGTGCAGATATTCACCACTCAAGTCGTCAATCAGCACCAAATATGTAGTCCGTGGAAAAAACAAACTTATTGCGACGAGCGTAGCAATTGCGACGCTCGCTGCGATAATAGTAACCATGCGCTTTCGTTTGATCACGCAATACTACTCCTTATGGCATATAGCCGATTTCTTGGAAGAAGCGTAGCGCACCGGGATGAAGCGGTACACTGATGGCTTGGACAGCGTTTGCAGCACTGATGTCGCGACCGCGATCGTGTCCGATGTCATCGCGTCCTTCGATAAGCGCTTTTACTATATCGTAAGCTACTTGCTCATCCATTTCTGTAGACACAACCAGCGTTGCTTGAACCGCTAGCGTCTCGACAGACTCTGGTAGCCAAGTATATCCGCTGTTTTCTGCTGTAACAGTAATCGGAGCATAGAACTGATAGTCGTTCATCAATGACTGAGCCGCCGCACCAGAGATTGGGAGTATACGCAGGTCTCTTGCGGTCGAAAGTTCCATAATTGCGGTATTTGGTGTGGCTGCTGTAACAAAGAATGCGTCTGCCATGCCGTCGCGCATAGCGTCTGCAGAATCAGCAAATCCCAACTGTAGCACAGAGATATCGTCTCTGTAAAGGCCGTGCGCAGCAAGAACTTGAAGTGCATTCGCTTCGACACCGGAACCGGGGGCTCCGATTGAGACGCGTCTGCCGCGAAGGTCTTCAACACTGTAGATTCCGGAGCCTTGCTCGACGACGATTTGTAGTGTCTCAGGGTAAAGCGTCATCAGTGTCGCCAGGTTGGTCACTGCGCCAAGGGCGTGGTCTGACCATATTTCGGTAGCAGTAAAGGCATAGTGCATGACATCATTTTGTGCGATGGCTATTTGCGCTTCGTTCTGTGCGATCTGCACGATGTTTGCAGCTGAAGCGCCGGTGGAGGTTATGGTGACATTGAGGTTTGTCCGGTCAGTGATGACTGCTGCCATTGCGCCACCCAGTGGGTAGTAAGTGCCTGCGACGCCTCCGGTCGCCATGATGAGGTTTAGTGATTGTTGTTCTTGTGGCGTGTCGTTGTCGCAAGCAGCAAGAACCAGCAGTGCGCAGAGTACCAATGCGAGTATCATTCCAATTTTCTTTTTCACGTTAATCTCTCCATATCCATTCTTTATTTTAATTGTATCAGGCAAAATAGGTTCGTCAATCAAGATTTGCAAGGTCTGATATGCCAACCGCTTTAGCATAAACTACTGTGGACAAAATCCTCAGCATTACGGCTACCTAATTCCGGACATTTTAATGCATATTAGTGCGTTTGTCAAGACTTGTGTTTTGAGTTTTGACATGAAATTAAAATAACTGTTATTGTTCACAGGCCATTACAAATCCTGTTTCATTTTATTCTGCGTTTTCCTTGCTTTCATTGCCTCGTTGTTTCAGTGTTTTTAACCCTTTTGAACTTGCTCATGATCCAGCAAATGAACAGTGCAACCGGAAATGCGACCCATGACACCAGCCAGGAGTTCAGAATCATGCCCACTGCTAAAAGCGCTATTGAGAATGTGTAGTATAAAATATCGAAAACTGCATCGGTTGAAAAGATTTTTGCACGAAAAATGCCAACCAGTTTAAATACGCAGATAATAAGCCATGATAGAGGGAATGCTATCCATTCCCTTGTTATGGCTTCGACGATAATTCCGCTCAAAAATATAAGCAATAACAGCCACGGCATCTTCACTGCCTCTGCGCTGTTATTGTCTTTCCTTACAAGTGGGAAAATGAATACAAACAAAATCCATGCAATAGGCCCTGCCAGCCAAGAGGCATACATTGCGCCAAAGAGAACTGCACCATATACCATTATCGTGGTAATTGCCATGTATATTGCATCTTCGAATAGAGATTCAAAGGTGTGTGTAAACACGGAGCCTTTGTATCCGCCGCTTTTTCTTGCATCAATCGCATCTTTGAAGAAGCAGATGGTTGTGGTCAAAAGAAATAGCAGAGGTGATAAAGAGCGTAGCTCATATATGTTCCGAAAATTAACTCCAAAACCATCGTCTAATCCTTCAAAAATTTCCGATGCCGCATTGCTAAAGCCTCCACCCAGTATACTGATACCAAAAGAAGTATATAGTATCTCCGGAACAACCAGAAGCACGCCCACAAGTATGCCTGTTATTGTGAAAGCGTAATCGTCAAAATCCCATTTATCACTTTTGTTTGTGTTCTTATTGTCCAAATATATGAACCCCCACATCGTCTCTCGTCATTAATTTTCAAAAAATATATTTGTTTTCTTGATTATAACAACACTTGCTCATTTTGGGTAGTGACATTTGCCATTACTTGCTGAAATGAAACTGGAACGAAATGGCAAGTTATGATAAAATTAAAAACAAAGCTGTTTGCAGTATGTCCGCATTACAGCTTCGTTCCAGTTTCTTTATATATTATCCGGTAAAATAGAGTGCTTGGTAGGTGTTTAAGATTGGTGAGCATTTGAAATTGCAATGATTCAATCAACGATTTTTAACTCGGGAACTTTTTCTGCAATGAAGTCAAAATCTCTGTCATTATGCAAAAGCGGCAAGTTGTAATGTACGGCAGTGTATGCAATGAGTATATCAATCGTGTTACGGACTGTTATGCCTTGGCGCCGCAAATCAAAGCATAGCTTTGATGACTCAGCATATATCGTTTTTGTATTTGGCAATGAGAATATTTTTTGAGTTGAAAAATAGTTATAGAGTTTTTTGAACTCCGCTTCAGATTTTGCCCCTTGCAGAATCTCATGAAACGTAAATAACGACATTCCAAAAGGTGCTTTTGCCTTGTGAAAGCGATCTAGTAATATTGTTTTGTTGTTTTCAACTTTTCTTAACTTATCGATGAACACTGATGTGTCAACTAATATCACTTATACCACCTCCGCGCATTGCTTTATAGTTGTAATCCTCAGCAATAAGACTTTCGTTGCCATCAAAGAGATCGTACAAATCCTTTTGTTCATGTCGTTCAACAAGTTCTGATAAAGCTATTGAAATGATTTCTTTTTTTGTTTTTCCTTTAAAAATATTAACAGCTCTTTCCAATAAAGTTTCATCTAAATCTACTGTTGTTTTTATCATTTGTCTCCCTCCTTCCATCATCGTATTTCTGCAATATTATTATAATAATATTTTTATATTCTGTCAAGAATATAAATGATAAACGTTGCGGATTGGCGTTTATTTACTTACAGTTCACAGGGCATTACGCAAGAAAAACTTGCTCATTTCTAGCAACAATTGCAAAGAAACATTGTTTTCATCACTCTATAATGATGTACAGAGAAGGAGCGATTGCATGGATTGGTTAAAAGGCATGAACAGCGTAGTCGAATATATCGAAGAAAATCTAACACAGCCTATACAGTATGATTCGCTTGCACGTATCGTAGGTTGCTCTGTTTATGAATTTTCGCGCATTTTCTCGTTCATGGCGGGAATGTCTGTTTCAGAGTACATTCGTCGCAGAAGATTATCGCAAGCCGTATTCGACATTCAAAACGGCGAGGAAAAAATAATCGACATTGCTTTGAAATACTGCTATGAATCACCGGCGGCATTCACACGAGTGTTTAAGGATTTACATGGAACTACGCCTTTATCCGCACGTAAGTCGAGTGTGCCATTGAAAACTTACCCTGCTATCAACTTCGTACTCACAATAAAAGGAGTGAATGAAATGAATTTCAGAATCGAGAAAAAAGAAGGGTTTCAAGTAATGGGGTTGTCGGGCTATATCGCAGGTGAGCTTGTGGACGGGATGCCTTCTGTTGTAAAAGAGTTTTTCGAAAACTACTACCCTGCACTCAGTCCGTATTATACGATGCCATTTCAGCAAATAAGTGTGTATGATTTTCAGGCGGTGGACGATCAGTGCAAGGTGATTATCGGTGCGCAGTATAAGGGTGAAAAGCCCAATAATCTTGTCTTGGATATAAAGGATGTTCCTGCTGCAACGTGGGCGGTATTTTCTATCGAGGGCTGTATTGGTGATACGTATGATGCTGCATATGCACGAATTTTAACAGAATGGTTTCCTACAAGCAGCTACAAGCGTGATGAAGCTACGCCTCATCTTGAAGTGCTTCCTGTCGGTAGTGAGATTTCTTTTTGGGAGATTTGGATGCCTGTTATCAACAAGTGATTTTTGCAAAATTCTTCCATTAAACAGAAACATTCGATGAACGCATCGGATGTTTCTGTTTAAATGCTCTCAACATGAATAGGCATTCTTCAGCTAACGGAAGTCGAACGCGCGTTAGCTTTTAATACGCTCACGTTTTGCCACCCAAACATTATAGGTAACAATTGTAATAACAATTACAGCACCGCCGAAAATTGCGTAGCGCCCTGGGCGTTCGGGTGTAAAGAGCGCCACCCATATGGGGTTGAGCACCGGCTCAAGCGCCACAATCAGAGATGCGAGCAATGCAGGTGTGTGTTTTATGCCTATTGTAAAAAACACATATGCAAAACCTACCTGTACAACGCCCATTACGATTATAAATATCCAAGGTACAAATTCGGCGGTTATGTTTGAATCAAAAAATGCAAAGGGTGTCCACAGTATCGCGTTGATAAGGAACCCCAGCATAACAGACTGCTCGGGCTCTGTATCTGGACGTTGGTTACAAACAAACACACATGCGAAAGTCAGCCCAGAGATTATTGCCAGAATGTTGCCGAGCATATGGCCTGCATCAATATCATCGGCAAAAAACAAAAGCATTCCCAAAATAGTTATGACAACAGCTACAAGCTCACTGGGCTTAGGCTTTTTTTTGTAGAACAGAAATTGTATGAGCAGGATAAAGACTGGTGCAGTGAATTGCAGCATTACTGCGGCTGCTGCGGTTGTCAGTTGGTTTGAAAAGACAAACAGCATTGTTGTGGCGGAAAGAAATAGTGCCGCCATAATGTTCCCTGGTGTGAGTTTGACTTTTATGCTTTTGCGGAATATGGCGAAAACGATTGCCGCAAAAAGCGCCCGCAAGCCGATTATACTTGTGGCGTTCCAAGGTATGAATTGGAAGAGCAGCCCTCCCAAGCTCCAGCATATCGCAGCAGCGACCATACATAGGGGGCCTTTGTTGTTTTGCGTAATCATAGTTGTCCTTTTAGGCGCTTGACAGCCAGCCTATTTAAATTTTGATTCTGTTCATTTTATCTAATATATCGACAAATGGCAAGCAATTATCACACAAATTTATTCGTATATCTTGCTATACTGTGGTGTTTCTGTTAGAATGCGAGTGGAGTTATATATTAAACCAGAGTTGTATATTTTGATTATCGCAATCATCGAGAGGGGGTATTCGGTAGTCTTGGATGGTGTGCATATCAGAGTTGAAATGCTTGGCGGCTTTGCCATAATAGATGGCACTAAGCGTATCATCGAACAGGAAAAGAGATCCTCAAAAACCTGGAAGATGCTGCAATATCTAGTTACGCACAGGCATAAGATTGTTCCTCAGGATGAGCTGGCAGACGTTTTTTGCGATGATGAAAACATGGACAGTGCTGGAAGTGCGTTGCGGACGATTGTTTACCGTGCAAGAACGGCTCTTTCTAAGGCAGGCTTGTCATGCGCAGACTCATTGATTATAACCAAGGGTGGCGGGTATTCCTGGAACAACGATATTCGATGCGATGTGGATATAGAAGAATTTGAGACCCTCCAAAAGAGTGCAAATCCGAGCATAAGCGAAGAGGCGCGTTTGGAGATTCTTTTGCGTGCAGGGGAGTTGTACAAGGGTGACTTTCTACCCAATTCTGTCGGTGAATTATGGGTCATGCCGCTTGCGCGGTGGTATCGCTCGATGTATATTAGTTGCTGCAGTGAGGCGCTCACGCTGCTTTCTAAGTTCGGTCGGAATGTAGAGGCCGAGAAACTTTGCGGCAGGGCTCTGAGTGTCGATCCGTTTGACGAGAAGCTTATAGAGCATAATCTTCAAGCGATGATGGCACAGGGGAGAAATGCCGATGCATTTAGAGAATATAAGCGTGTAGAGGCCATGTTTTTTGATGTGCTCGGTGTGAATTTTTCCGATAATCTTCGCGCACTTTATGCACAAATACAGCGTCCTGACTCGACCATAGGAACTTCGCTTGAGACGCTTATTGATGGTTGGCTTAAAGGTTCTAACTTTCCGGGTGCATATTATTGTGATCTTAGTGAGTTTAAGACAATCGTTCAAATAGAGTCGCGATCGGTGCCTCGTTCCGGAAGAACAGCATATGTCGTTATGTTTGAAACAAAGCATGATGCTGATGCAAAGAGTGTGCAGGCGATGAAGCAACTGGGTGAAATAATTCCAAGCAACCTGAGGATGGGCGATTTGTTCACAAGACCCAGCCCAAGCCAGTATATTGTTTTGCTACACAGTTTGACTTATGAGGATTGTAAGATGCTTGTGAATAGGATTTTGCATGATTTAGATTCAAAATATTTACCCAAAATAGCAGGCACGACGATTAAGCCTTTGATGCCTCATGCATAAGGTCTAATCAGTGGAAAATAATTCCAAATATGTGACTTTGATGTGACAGTCAGTCTGTAATCTTTAAGTATGTTTCGCTTAACTGAGCAGGCGTGATGGTTATCAGGTAACAGGAGGAAGCGTTACAATGAGAGATAAAATAGAACTTGAAAAAAGAGATGAATCCGGCACCCATAAATGCACATTTGAGGTTTCTGTCAAATTTCAACAGAATTCAACTTGGCAGGGTCAGATTCTTTGGGCTGAAAAAAATATGAAACAGAGTTTCAGAAGTGTGCTTGAAATGCTTAGGCTTATGGATGAAGCCCTTGCAGATGGCATGAGCAGACCAGTTGGATGGGATACTGAGGAGTAGTTATGAAATAGCTGTGTTCTCTAAGAAGGTGTTGATAATAGGACGCAGCTATCGAGTCAATAACTCAATAATATTTTTTGCAACATAGGCTCTATGGAACATACCATAACCCTATGTTTTGTTTGAACCAAATTTATAATTTATTTATATTGGAAAGCAGTCAACGACCGTATGCTGGCCTGATATCAATTCATAACAGCCACCCTCGCAAATCGAACCATCCCCTAAGCTGACGGAGTCGATGGGATTCGCCTCTCGTCAGCTTAGGGGATGAATTTAAATTGACACAAAGTATATAGAAGTATATAATGCATTCCAAAGTATATAGAAGTATATAACAAAACTTGAAGTATATAAACCTGCTGACACCACATTCGTGAAAGGAGTTGGAGGAAATGCTAAACCCTTTTTCGCCCTCGTTCGGCAATCGACCAACTTATTTTTTTGGTAGGCAAGAAATAACGCGATCAATTGTCTCTGCCGTATATGATAAATATAGTCCTTGGCGGACAACCCTGATTACAGGTATTAGAGGGAGCGGAAAGACTGCCTTGTTATCGGATATCAGAATAAGCTTTGATGAACAAAATGTAATCGCGCTTTATGTTGTACCAAACGAAGCAATGCTTGACAACATCCTTGTCCAACTATATAGACAACTTCCTAAGACCGCAGCTGAAATATTTCCAAAATTCAATGATATCTCAATCAACTTGGGCGTTAAAGTAGGTTTTGAAAAAAATACAAAGACTCCATATTTTACAGAAACATTTTCATATCAGTTTTTAGAGTTGATGGATGCATATATGAAGCATGAAATGCATGTTGTCTTTTTAATTGATGAGGCTCAAAAGCACACGGAAGATATGCGGATTTTTATAAGCACATACCAAGATTTAGTAATGAGGGAATACTCAGTAAGCATGGTCATGGCAGGCCTTCAATCAGTCATTTCGGATGTGTTAAATGATGATATCCTTACATTTTTACGAAGAGCAAAGCAAATCGAGTTAGAAAATGTTGAATTAATAATCGTTGAGCATGAATTCAAGAAAGTCTTTTTGCAAACTGACGCTGAGCTACCTGAAGAACTAATCTCTAAAATCGCAATTGCAACACATGGATATCCATATTTAATACAGTTAATGGGGTACTATCTATGGAAAGAAATGCAACATAACAGGATCACTGATTTATTTGACGATGTAATGTACAACTCAAAAGCAGAGCTCTTTAGAAATGTTCACAGGCTCATTTTTACTGACCTGTCAAATATGGATAGAGAATTTGTATTTGCTATGTCTGAGGATGAGAAATGCTCATCTGTATCAGACATTGGCAAAAGACTTGGCAAACAGAAAAATTATATTTCACTCTACCGCGAGCGACTTATATCAGCAGGAATTGTCAAGCCTGCCGGACACGGACTGCTACGCTTTAACTATCCGTACATGCAAGAGTTTTTACTTCAAAAACAACAGGAACGCGTATAGTGTTTTAGACGAGTTAGGGTATATTTATGATGAAACCACAAAATCAAATACAACCCTTACAAGCAAAAGCCCCAATACCACAAAAAGCATAGGACGCAAGAATTTGGCACCTTTTTTGATAGCAAAACCCGCACCGAGATAGTTTCCGGCAATCCCAAACACCGCAGCAGGCAAACCGATTACAAAAAGCACATGCCCGGCGATTGCAAAAGTAACCAGTGAGGCTATATTCGATGCAAGATTAAGCACTTTGGCATTTCCAGACGCTGTTTTCAGGTCGTACCGCATTATCGCATTGTAGGCTATTATTGCAAAAGTTCCTGTTCCCGGGCCGATTATTCCATCGTAAAGCCCAATTCCCAGCCCAATAACCAGGGCAAGAATAACTATTTTTCTAGGCGAAAAGCTTTCATGTCCGACCTCATGAACCTTGTCTCTACGAAACACAAGAAATACCGCAACACAGGGCAGTGCTATAATCAGCATAAGCCGCAACGTCCGGTCATCGAGCATCAGTACAAACTGCGACCCCAGCGCCGCGCCAATCAAAGCGCCAAACGCAGATATCATTGCCGTGCGAAGATCTATTGCTTTATTTTTTATGAACCGCCCAGCTGCAATTGCTGTGCCTAGACTTGCGCTAAGCTTATTGGTTCCAAACGCCAAATGCGCCGGCATACCTGTCAGCAAATAAGCAGGTATAGAAATGGTTCCACCGCCCCCGACTGCAGAATCAATAAATCCCGCAAGAAAGACTAGCGGCGCAAGATATATAAGGGTATGTAAATATTCCACTTTAACTCCTAGCGTAAGCTGACGGGAGTTCGACTCCCGTCAGCTTAGGGTGGTGACGTAATCTTAAACACGCCTTTGCCCCTGCCTTTCGGCACTTATTTTTGTTATCGTCCTAATTTAAACTACCGACAGACTGCCATCAATGGCATCAACCACAAACTCATGACCGGGTTCAATATTCCCCTGCAATATCAGCCGCCCAATCATGGTTTCAATTTCACGCTGCATATAACGTTTGATAGGCCTTGCCCCATAGGCAGGGTCATACGCTTCGTCAGCAATTAATTCCATTGCCGCACCCGTCAACACAATTGAAAGCTGCTGTTCTTTCAGGCGGCTGTTTAGACGCACCAACAAAATATCAATAATGCTCTTGACCTCATCCTTGCTCAGCGGCTTGTAGAAAATAATTTCATCCAAGCGATTGAGAAACTCAGGACGAAAATGCGATTTCAGCAGACTTTCTATCGCTTGTTTTATTTCTTCCTTAATATTTCCTTTTTCATCAATGCCCTCAAGCAGATACTCTGAACCGATATTTGAGGTCAGAATGATGATTGTGTTTTTAAAGTCCACGGTTTTGCCATGCGAATCTGTAATGCGTCCATCATCCAACACCTGAAGCATAATGTTAAATACGTCGCTGTGCGCTTTTTCAACCTCATCAAATAAAACCACACTATAAGGCCTTCTCCTTATTGCTTCAGTAAGCTGACCGCCCTCTTCATAACCGACATAACCCGGAGGTGCTCCAACAAGCCGTGATACAGAATATTTTTCCATATATTCTGACATATCGATACGAACCATATTATGTTCATCATCAAAAAGACTCTCTGCAAGCGCTTTGGCCAGTTCAGTTTTTCCAACCCCGGTTGGCCCCAGGAACATAAACGAACCTATCGGGCGGTTTGGGTCGGCAATTCCAGACCTCGACCGTATAATCGCTTCACACACCTTGCCGACTGCGTCATCTTGTCCTATGACCCGTTTGTGGATTTCTTTATCCAAATGCAGGATTTTCTCCCGCTCACCCTCCAGAAGTTTTGCCACAGGGATTCCTGTCCACCGCGCAACTATCTTTGCAACCTCTTCATCAGTTACTCTGTCACGAAGCAATGTAAATCTTTGCTCATTGCCCTCGTGCTTCTCTGCTTCCTCCAACTGTCTTTGTAATGGGTCTAGCTGTCCATATCTCAATTCAGCCAATTTATTCAAATCATAGGCCAGTTCTGCCGCCTCGATTTGGGCATTCACTTCCTCGATTTGTTCTCTGATTTTTTGTACAGACTGTATGCTTGCCTTTTCATTTTCCCACAACGCTTTTTTTGCATTAAAGTCCTCACGCAGCTCCGCAAGTTCTCGTTGAATCCTCTCGAGATTTTCTTTAGAAAGATTATCTTTCTCTCTTTTTAGCGCTGTTTCCTGTATTTCTAATTGCATGATTTTACGTGCAACAACATCCAGCTCTGTGGGCATGGAATCTATCTCTGTACGGATCATCGCACAAGCTTCATCAACTAAGTCAATCGCTTTATCTGGCAAGAAGCGGTCGGAAATATATCTATGAGACAGCGTTGCCGCACTAATCAGTGCAGCATCGGTTATCTTTACACCATGATATACCTCATATCGCTCTTTAAGCCCTCTAAGGATGGTTATCGTGTCCTCCAAATTGGGCTCACCCACATACACCGGCTGAAAACGCCTTTCAAGCGCGGCATCTTTTTCTACATATTGCCTATATTCATCCAGAGTCGTTGCGCCTATGCAGTGAAGCTCACCTCTGGCCAGTAGTGGTTTGAGCAGATTACCCGCATCCATTGCACCTTCTGTTTTCCCAGCACCAACAATGGTATGTATCTCATCAATAAACAGTATAATCCTACCGTCAGATTCCTTGACTTCATGCAAAACAGCCTTTAGGCGCTCTTCAAACTCCCCTCTGTATTTTGCTCCGGCAATAAGCGCACCCATATCCAGGGCGAAAATAGTTTTATCTTTCAGTCCGTCCGGCACATCTCCACGCACAATGCGTATCGCCAGCCCCTCAACAACGGCTGTCTTACCAACGCCTGGCTCTCCTATAAGCACGGGGTTATTCTTTGTTTTTCTCGACAAAATGCGGATAACATTGCGGATTTCATCATCACGCCCGATGACTGGGTCTTGCTTTTGCTGCTTGACCTTCTCCACAAGATCATAGCCGTATTTGCTCAATGCCTCATAAGAATCCTCCGGATTGTCTGACTCAACCTTTCGGTTGCTCCTTACTTCATGAATCGCATTTACAAATTTGCTCTTTTCTAAATGAATATCACTGAATATCTCTTTGATGACCGGAGTGCTTTTTTCAAACATCGCAAGGATGATATGCTCGGTCGATACATATGCATCTTTATAGTGCTTGGCTTGACGCTCCGACTCCGTCAATATCTTATCCGTCGCCTGTGATACATATATTTTATCGGGTTCGCGTCCCGACCCGGTGACTTTCGGTAGCTTTTCAATCATGCGGTCAACAACGGAAAGCGCCCTATCCGCACCTATATCCATCTTTTCAAACAGACGCGGAATCAGTCCATTATCCTGATCAAGCAATGCATAGAGGATATGTTCAGGTTCGATTTGCATGTTGCTGTTCTCAATTGCAATATTTTGCGCTGTCGATATGGCTTCCAGAGATTTTTTTGTAAATTTTTGGGCATCCATATGGGTAATCCTCCTTTTTAAATAGTTAGTTTTCCGTCTCTTAGACGATCAAAAAAGAGCTTTTCTATGTCGCGTCCATTACGATGGGTAAAATAATATTTAAGCAGCTCATCAAACACACAAATATAATCGCTGATGGCATCGCCTACGGCCTGCCCATTCCGCTGCCCGCCTCCCTCAGGATAGAAGATTTGTCTGCCAAAATACCCTGATTCTGTCTCATAGGTTATTTGCTCAGCCCGGCTTTGCAAATACTTGCACTCCAAGTCGATCCACAGGTTAACAAAATCGGAGAACCCTATTATTGTTTCAATATCATGCGACCTGATAATTATATTCAGCTTCCCTACAGAAACCTCGTTGTTGCGCACAATTTTGACTTCATATTTGAGCTCCGGGCGATATAGATACCTTATGGGGCTTTTTATAAAAATGACAAGCCCGGATGGATCGGTGATTGTTACAAAACGTTCTGCCCTATTCATCGTATGCTCAATGCTATGGATGACATCAAAAAGATTGACGGCGTTTGTGTGGGTGATAAGGTATTCACCCAAAGCCTCATGCACAATGTCAGAAACGGACACAGCCCTGGTGCGCGCAAGTCCGCGAAGTTCAAACATTATTTCTTCAACAATCCGAATACTGTCTAAATCATCTTTCATTGGACACTCCTTTCATACTCACCAATCAGCCACTGATGTGCAACAGCTTCCTGGCATTTACACCCTCTCTTAACATTAAATATTTTATCATGCAGGGGTTGAGAATTCAATCTTAATTACAGTTTTGAGTTTCCCAAAAAAAGACATCTATATTGAGTTTATTAGCTTTTCGTGCTAAGATGAGGAACAAATCATATCGCGAGCGTGCGATTGACTCACAAACACTAATTAAATCCGCAAATGGAGTACTGATATGAATGATCTTCTGAGCAGCTTGCCAAACATGAATAGTCTGACGGAACACCCCATATTCGTCAATATGGGAAACGAGCGCGTAAAGTCCGTTGCTCGCGCGATTTTGGATGATCTTCGCCATCAGATACTGTCCGGAGCAATTTCAAATGCGCCCAGTCTTGACGAATGTGCCGGACTTATATTCGAAAGATTATCAACTGAGTCAAGCAACTTGCGTAGAGTTATAAACGCCACAGGTGTTGTATTGCACACAAATCTCGGCCGTGCCCCTCTAGGAAAAGAAATGCTGGCAGAGGCTCTGATTGCTTGTGAGGGGTATAACAACCTTGAATATGATTTAAAAACCGGCAAGCGTGGCAGCCGCTACACTCATGTGGAAAATTTGATATGTGAAATCATCGAAACCGAAGCTGCACTTGTTGTCAACAACAATGCTGCGGCTATGGTTTTAATTTTGGCCACGCTCGCAGCGGGTAAGAACGTTGCAATTTCTCGCGGAGAACTCGTTGAAATCGGCGGTTCTTTCAGGGTCCCTGAAATTATAATGCAAAGCGGAGCGGAGCTTATAGAAATCGGCTCAACAAACAAAACAAAGCTCTCCGACTATGCGGATGCTGTGGAGCATAAAAATGCAGAACTTCTTTTGAAAGTCCACACAAGCAATTATGAAATAGTTGGATTTACCCAGTCCGTTAGCATTTCAGAACTCAGCGAGTATGGCGCATCTGTCGGACGGCCTGTAGTATATGATGCAGGTTCAAGTTTTCTTATTGACACGCAACCATATGGATTTGATGCAGGCGAAACCGCGATGAGTGGGCTTAAAGCCGGGGCAGATATCATATGTTTTTCTGGCGACAAACTCATGGGCTGCGCACAGGCCGGTATAATCGCCGGTCGCTCCGATTTAATAAGCGCTATGAAAAAACATCCGCTAACCCGCGCTTTACGTCCCGACAAGCTGACATTATCTGTTTTGGAGTCCGCTTTGAGACAATATAGATATCCAGATGAAGCAGCGACACGCATCCCTGTACTTGCAATGCTTTTCTCAAAATCCGATAATCTCAAACTACGTGCTGAGTCATTTACAACACGGTTAAAGGCTTCTTTGACCAATTGTCGCGTCGATGCTGTTGAGGTAATGGACGAAACCGGAGGTGGCTCTTTGCCGAATGTTCCGCTTCCCGGCTGGGCTGTATCTATTAAACCCTCGACTTTAAGTGTCAACGCACTAGAGCAAGGTCTCAGGGCGTACAAAACTCCCATAATTATCAGGATTCAAGATGAGGCTATATTAGTATCAGTGAGAACCCTTCTCCCAGGCGATGAGGATGTCATAAGCGAAGCTTTAATTGAGTTAGAGGGCAAGGCCGATGGTGGAGATATCTCCCATGATTGACTATAAATTAATCCTCTCAGACAAACAATATGTTAAGCGTGAACTTGAAAAAAAGGGTTATGATATCGAATACATAGATGCTCTTTATACACTGCTGACAGAAATCCGTAGGCAGAAAACTCGTCTTAATGAGCTAAACCATCAGCGCAATTGCTCAAGCACCGATGATTCTTTTACTGCAGATGAAAAGCGCAGACTGCGTAAATTTATTATAAATACTCAAAAAGACCTAAAAGCACTGGAAAATCACACGAACCGACATCTGCTTGACGTTCCTAACTTTCCTGATCCCCAAGCCCCGATTGGTCTTAATGCGCACTGCAATGTCATTTTATACGAATCTGACAATCATTATATTTGTCAAACTGCAAATCCTTTGCCGCATTGGGATATTGCTGAAAGCCTGGGTATTATGGACACACAAGCTGCAAGCAAGATATCCGGTTCAGGGTTTAGTTTGCTCAGGGGCATGGGGGCAAAGTTGCTGCGCGCCCTCGTTAATTATGGACTTTCTCTAAATGAGCCTAAGTATACCGAGATACTGCCGCCTCATTTAGTATCAACCGAAGCACTGACTTTCACCGGGCATTTACCGAAATTTGCAGGTGAACAATATAAATGCGAAAAGGACGACCTTTGGCTAATCCCTACAGCAGAGGTGCCTATGACTGCGGCATTTGCCGGAGAAACATTTTCTCCAGGAACTCTTCCTAAACGTTACATGGGTTACACTTTGGCGTTTCGCCGTGAGTCTGGCGCTTCAGGACGTGATACGAGAGGATTACAGCGGATCCATGAGTTTCATAAAGTCGAGCTATTGAAAATCGTGGAACCCAAAGATGTGCAGTCTGAATTATCCAGCCTGCTCAAAGATTGTGAAAGCGTTATCAAAAACCTTGGGCTCAAATATAGGCTCGTTGACCTTTGCACCGGTGAAATGGGAGACAAATATGCACGATGCTACGATATTGAGGTTTATTCACCCGGTGTAAAAAAATGGCTCGAAGTCTCTTCTGTAGGTCATTTTTCTGATTATCAGGCACGCAGAGCACAAATTAAATATGTCGATGTACATGGCAAGAAAAAATTCGCTTACACAATGAACGGCTCCGGGATTGCGACACCCAGAGTGTGGCTGAGTATCATTGAAACATATCAGCAACCCGATGGCTCCGTGAGGATTCCGGATGTGCTTATTCCTTTTATGGGCTGTGATGTTATCAGCAGTGAATTGTAGCGACGGATAATGTTTGCCCGACAAGCATACAGAGGTGTTGTTATTTGAGCAATAACGCGATTATTCTTTTTACCAGGATTCCGGTTGCTGGAAAGACTAAAACAAGATTGATGCCTCTACTGACCGGAGAGGAGTGCAAATGTCTGCATGAGGCTTTTCTGCTTGATGTTTTTCTTGCTTTGCAATGTTCAGATTTTGATTATGATGTTACCGTTTGTTATTTACCAGATGGTGATCTCGAAACGCTTAAACTGCTTTTGCCGTTGGCTCACAGGTTTATCCCACAACGTGGTGAAAGCCTCGGAGACAAAATGCATAGCGCTTTCTGTGATATTTTTGACATGGGGTATGAAAAATGCTTGCTTATCGGCAGCGACATTCCCCACCTCAAAACAAGCGCCATAAAGGATGCTTTAAAAATACTTGATTCTCATGATGTCGTTATAAACCCAACTGAGGATGGGGGATATTATCTCATCGGACTCAAAGAGCCGTGCGCTGCACTTTTTCATCTTAAGCAATATGGCGTGTCCTCTGTGCTTGAAGAGACTATATCGGCAGCAAAATGCGCAGGCAGAAAAATCGGAATGGGTTATACCATGTTTGACATTGATGAACCTTGTGATCTTGAAAGGCTCAATAGGACACTGAAGCATGAGCATCCTGATATCGCACCGGAAACAAAAAAGCTGCTTACAATCTTAGAAAATGAGGAACGAATATAAAATGGAAATAATCGATGTATCTTCTATTACCCAATCGGAATCATTTTGCAATTGGCTGAATATCGGCTTGGGAGATTGGGTTGATTTCAAGCTGCTGGGACATGGTGAATATAACGTCAATTATACTTTTCCCTGCCCAAAAACAGGAGCATTGCTGGTTTTGAGAGTTCCGATGGGTAGCCAGATGCATCTGGCGAATCAAGTGCGCTATGAGTACGAAGCACTTGAGCTTCTTAAGCCATCCGGAAGAACTCCGACGCCACTTTTTATCGATGATACAAAGACTGCCATGCCTTATGGATTCCTTGTTATGAATTTTCTTCCCGGGCGACCGCTCAGATATGAATCTGATTTGCCCGCAGCAGCAGCTTGTCTGGCCGACATCCACAATCTTGATGTCCCGGACGGACATGCTCTGATTTCCCCTGCAAATCCACTAGGCGCTATATTGGATGAGTGCCACGCTATGGTCACGCATTTTTTTGACAGCGAACGCGCAGCACCTGAAATAAAGAAAATGATTTCGTCTTTGCTTGAATACGGCAACGAAATCCTTCAATGCGACCGCTCCTGCAACGGGCGTTGTCTTGTGAATACTGAATTAAACTCGGGCAATTTTCTTGTTAATGAAAGCCATATAACTTATTTGGTGGATTGGGAGAAACCGCTCTTTGCATCGCCCGGTCAGGATCTTGGCCACTTCCTTGCACCCACGACTACACTTTGGAAAACAGAAACTGTTCTGTCAATGGCTGAAATAATGCACTTCATAGAGCTCTATTGTAAAACTTCGGTACGGTATAACGACCCTTCATTGTTATGGGAAACAACATCTCCTTATTTGAAAATGAACTGCCTGAGAGGTATTACATGGTGCGCTATGGCATGGGTCGAATACCAAAGCCCAGAGCGTATTCTAAAGGATGACTACACCTTTGAGAAAATTAAACAATACATAACTTCGGAATTTCTGGAAAAGATTAGAATGGAGTATTTTAGTGAATGATGCCGGCAGCGATTGCGCTCACAGTATTTCTGTTATAGTTCCGGTCTACAATGAGGCATGTTGCATTGACCAGCTGCTTCACAATCTAAATCCCTTAAAGAATCAGTGCGAAATTGTGTTTGTTGATTCAGGAAGTACTGACAATACAGCTGACCAAATCTCAGAATGGTCCTCCCGGTGTTACTTCCATTCACCGGATAAAGGTCGCGCAAACCAAATGAATTATGGCGCTTCTGTTTCACATGGAAGCATACTCTGGTTTCTCCACGCTGATTCCATACCTCCTCCAGACGCTCTGTCTAAGATTCAGGAGGTGATTTCAAAAGGCTATAGCTACGGGTGCTTCCGCTTAAAGTTTGATAGTATGCATCCACTGATGTTTTATATGGCATTTATGTCGAATATCCGCGTCAAAACCCGGAAAATCGCATTTGGAGATCAGGGAATTTTTATAAAAAGAATGCTCTTTGACCAGCTCGGCGGGTATGCACCCATACCTCTGATGGAAGATTATAAATTGTCTATGGATGTCAAGCGTGCCGGTTATGCACTGCGCATTGCGGATGGCACAATCACCACTTCCGAACGACGCTTCTCTTCCGGAGGGCATTTTAGGACCATGATGATGATGCAATCCCTACAGCGTAAATTTCGCAAAGGTGACAACATAGAGGAAATAGCAAGATGTTATAGTAACCACAAAGAGAAGGATGGTAAAATATGAAAAAGATAATTATTGACTGCGATAATACTTTTGGAGTTGAGGGATGTGACTTAGATGACGGCCTTGCAATAATTTATGCGTTAGGAACCGGAAAATGCGATTTGCTTGGCGTGACTACGACATTTGGAAACAATACGCTTGAAGTTGTCACCCCCAACACCATATCATTCATGAAACAAATAGGAATGAATCAGATTCCGGTATACCCTGGACACGCTGAAGACGCAGCCAAAAACGAGGCTGCTGCATTTTTGATTGAAGCCACAAAAAAGCACCCCGGTGAGGTTTCGATTGTCGCTATGGGATCGCTAACCAATCTCTACCATGCCTGGTTGCTCGATGCTGAGTTCTTTGATAGAGTCAACGCGCTCAGTATGATGGGGGGAGTTACGGAATCTCTTATTATTATGGGCAAACAGCTTAATGAATTGAATTTCTCTTGCAACAGCATTGCGGCATATACTGTGCTGACAAAGGCAAAGTCCATCAAGATTGCCACGGGAAACGTTTGTCTTGATGCATTATTCACCAAAGAACGGTTTGACAAACTCAAACAAAACGACGCATCTTTCTTGCAATGGCTCTGCAATCAAGGACAATATTGGTTTGCAAGAGAAAAAGAATATTTTGGCCATGACGGAATCTATAAGTGGGATATATATGCGGCGGCAGCTATCTTGCACCTGGAGTTATTTAATCAAAATGAAGTCGAAATCTCTCCTGATCCCGAGTCTATGAAAACAGGTCATCTTATTGGGCAAGGTCAGCGCATTCTGGTTGACATTCCGACACTAAAAGATAGCGCTGGTTATATCGAGCATGTATACAAATGCTACGACGCGTTCTCCGGACTGCGTAATATCGTCTAGCGACCCCTCAGTAGAGTCTCGCGCCAACTGTTGCAATTTCAGCACAATTCACAGGGGCGGCAGGATGCCGCCCCTTATAGGTTTTTGCATTTTGCAATATCTCATTTTTACTTACTGGCTATCTCAACACATGACCGGCCCTGTCCGCTACTCTTATAAAAGCTTTGTGACCGGGTTCAAAACTACTGTCTGATGAATTTATCTTAAGTGTCAGAGCCTCTGGCAAACCCAATGTTTCTGATTTTTCAATCTCTACTCGATAGGTTGTTACATTCCCTTTATACACCTTTGAAATAATCCGACAAGGCATACCCTTACTATTGCTTATAATGAGTTGGTCATATCTGAGCATTAACTTGGCCTCACCATCGACTAACTCGGCAGCATCAAAATCTCCAAGCGCACAAGAAAAATGATAATTGCTTATCATACCGCTAATATAATTTGCCTCTCCGATGAAGTCAGATACCAATACAGTGTGTGGCTTTTTATATATATTTTCTGGTGTGTCATATTGCTGTAAACAGCCATCAATGATTACTGCTACACGCCCGGAAAGCATGAATGCCTCTTCTTTGTCATGAGTGACCAATATCGTAGTAATACCCAGTTCACGCTGAAGTTTTGACACAAACTCTCTCATGTCGTCCCTTAAACCCGGATCAAGGTTCGAAAACGGCTCGTCAAGCAGCAATACTCTGGGTTCCAAAACGCAGGCTCTGGCAAGCGCCACACGCTGTTTCTGTCCACCGGAAAGCGCTCTGGGGTAGAATTCGGCTTTATCGCTAATTTGCATTACATCGAGCATCGCCATGATTTTTCTCTCTCGCTCCGAGCGACTGATTTTTTTTACCGCAAGCCCAAAATCAATATTCTGCTTAACTGTCATATGGGGAAAAAGTGCAAAATCCTGAAATACAATAACAGCACCTCTTTTTCTTGCCGGTACATTATCGCAGCAAGCTCCGCCAATATAGACATGGCCGCTATCCTGCATCTCCAGCCCTGCAATCAATTTCAGCAATGTAGTTTTGCCGCAACCCGATGGGCCCAACACAGAAACAAATTCACCGCTTTGTACACTCAATGAGATATTTTTAAGCACGTGGTTGTTTCCAAAAGATTTATTTACATTTTCAACATGCATACTTGTCAATATTTCAACCCCTATACATATACTACATTATCCATATCATAATACCGTCTCACGATTTTTTCTGTTAAATACAATGAAATCATAGCTGATACGATAAGCAGAATGCTGTAAACCGCCGCTATGTGATGTTCTCTGCTCTGAATATGCGGAATAATCAGCATCGTCACTGTAATAATCCGCCCTCCCCCAATGATAAAGGTCGTGATGTATTGGGCGATTGATACTGTAAAGCTCAGGACTCCGGCGGAGAGGATACCCGGCATGATTCTGGGTAAGGTCACTTTAATAAAAATCGTCGCAGTTCCCGCACCGAGTACTGACGCTTGTTGTTCCAGCCCTTTGCCGACTATCTCAAAAACATTCGTCATAATCCGTATAGCATATGGCATTGCAAAAAGCGTTTGTATCAGAGCGACCCCAAAAAATGTGCCCGTTAGCCCAATCCTTATCATTGTCACGTGGATGCCCATGATTACCGCCACTGAGGGCACTATGAGGGGTACCAGCACGAGCATTTTAACAAACCCTTTTCCCTTGAAACTATAGCATGCAATTGCTTTTCCGGCGGGAATAGCGATTATCAGTGTAACAAATGCTACAAAAAATGCTAGCAATATACTGGTTACTACAGCCATCAAAGTTTGCCTGTTTTCTATAAACACATGTGCGTAGTAATCCAGCGACACTACTTCCGGCAGTAGCGAGGGATACGGCCAGAATGTGCTGAATGTAAGCACTACCAGCATAATCAGCGGAGCACAACTGATAGCAACAAAAACATAAAACAGAGCATTATATATGGGCTGTTTTTTTCTCATCTGAACCTCCGGTTAAGCTGACGGGAATATAAGCTGCGCATCAGACAATCGCACCTTCCATCCCTCGTTTTGTTAAAATGCTCAGCACTTTTGCATAAACCCAAATCATAATCAAGGAAATCACGGATATAATTACATTTATCGCCATTGCCGCTGGACGGTCATCAAGTACCGGACTTGTATATTCAATGAATGCAAGAATCGGCAGCGTTTGTCTTGCAGGGCTTCCCAATAAAAATGGCACCTCAAATGCCCCAAATCCAAAAGCAAAACAAAACAGGAATGCCGAAAGAATCGTAGGTGCAAGTAGCGGCAAAGTAATCCTCGTCATGATTTGAAACGGGCTTGCCCCAAGATTTTCAGCTACCTGAAAGTATTTGCTGTCTATATTTCTCGATATCGAAATGACCATCAGCATTACAAAGGGTATTTGCTTGTATAAATAGACAATGATAACGCCCACACCGCCTCGATCAAAAATCAGAAGTGGGAAGTCATGCGCGCTTTCAATCAAACCAATGGCAAATGCAAATCGTGATAATATCCCTGTCTGAAAGAAAATATGGAATATCATGATAATAACCACGATATGCGGAATGACGATGGGTACTCTCAGTAATGTAAATGAAAATTTGTTGCTACGCTTTGTCTTATGTACTAAAAACGCAACAAATACGCCCAAGGCCACAGAGAGTGCCGAGGACGTTAGCGCAATATAAAACGTGTGTCTTAGCGATGAAATAAACCGAAAATCTGTAAGCACTCGTCTGTAATACTCCAGAGAAACGCTATCCATTCCAAACGCCGGGAGGTAACCCAGGCTCTGTACCAGAGCCTGGATCAAACCACCGACAAATATGATTCCCATAATCAGAAAAAATGGCCCAAGGAGCATATACGGGACTGCTCTTGTTCTTAACCGATTCATCCTGCGTGCAGTACGTGCTGAACCCAAAGTCTCTCGATTATCGGGATTTTGTATGCCTGAACTTCAGGTAGCCGATGCTCAAACAAAACTTCAGGAGAAAGGATGCCGATACCGTTGTCAATTGCGTCCAACAATTCCCGCTGCTGCGGTGTGAGTCGCTGAACATCGAACACCGGCAAATCTCCCCAGTTTCTCGCGTCATACTTTGTTATCTGCATCTCAGCACTGATGATGTGATTGATAAGCGCTATCGCACCGGCTCTATTGGGCGCATTATATGGTATCGCCATATAATGCGTGTTGCCAATGTTTCCATTCTCAAACACAAAAGTCTGTACTGTTTCAGGATATTCTCCTGAGAATATCATCTGTGCAACGTGGAGCGGTGAATAGCTGACATTCATGAGCACCAATCCATCAATGAACATCTGCTGAAGTGCAGGTGCATCAACGGGATAGGTTCGGCCTTCCTGCCATAAATATGGTTTGAGCTCAACCAGAAAGTCCAGACCTGGTCTGATAATTTCATATATTGCCTCTTCATCACGTGGGGCGTTGAAAATCGCCTCAAACCCAACAATTTCATAAAGCATATTCCGAACAAATGCACTGCCGGTAAAATCAGGAGGCGCTGAGTAAGTTATCCTGCCGGGATATCTTCTTGCAAGTTCAAGCAATTCCTGAGCTGATGTTGGGAAGCTGTCTAAAACAGCTGTATCACCCATGAATACAAGTTGAGCTCTGCCGTAAGGAACTTGCATCCCTTCAATCGGCGTGCCGAAATCATAATGTAGATCTGCGTCATCCGGGTTGAGATACACCGCAAAATTCGGCACATAGTGTGTTATAGGGCCAAATAGCAGTCCGGCATTCTTTGCTGTGTAAAAATTCTCTCCGTTAATCCATACGACGTCTATATCTCCGCTATCCACCCCTGCGTGCATCTCGCCCATGAGTTTATTGAGTATGGCATCAATGTCCATCGGCACTCTATTTAATCTGATGCCGTATTGCTCATATAGCGTGGATCCCACTACATTGTCAAGCCAAGCATTCGTTGCGGCACTTCCTCCCCAACCATAGAAATTCACGGTTGTGCCCCTCGCCGCTTCTAAAACAGCATCAAAGTCGCTGAAATCTATCTCGTCTGCTGCACCCGACTGATTGCGTGCGCAACCAGCTAATAACGTCAATGTCATAAGTATCGTAAGTATTATTACTATAGTTTTCTTCACGTTATGCAGCTCCTTATTCGTCGTCTTTGAGTTTAATGCCTTTTTTCTTGGCAATGTATTTCGGTATCAGCGACACGAGGAACAATGCTACACCAGCACCTGCAAAGTAGACTGCCAACATTGGAGTAATGCCTTCCTCAACTATTATTCCAGCCATAAATGCATATATAAATCCTCCCGGTGCCATGCAAATAAACGAAACCAGTGCAAACGTGGCTAATTTAATCGGTGTTAGGCCATATATATAGTTTTGCACATTGTATGGGAATATCGGCACGAGACGCGTGAGTATAAGAAAGCTTACCCCATTTTGTCTGAGCCCGTCGTCTATTTTCTTAAATAGCGGACTGCTTCCAAACTTGCTTACGATTGTATCACGTGCAACATAACGCGCAACGATAAAGGCTACGGCAGCGCCTATTGTCGCAGCGACCAATGAAAGTATACCACCTAAAATTGGGCCAAACACAATACCGGCTACGAGTGTAAACGGAAATGCAGGCAGCATAAACGAGGCAGCCAATACATATACCACCACAAAGATGAGATATCCCCAGAATCCGAATCCACTGAACCATTCCTGCATCGCTCTGATGTCCTGTATTCTATCAACAAGACCTGTCGCATATGCAGCAATGACCACGGCTGCGATGATTACAACGAATATGATTATTTTCAGCAGTCCACCCTTTTTCTTTTCCGGTGCGGCTTTTGCTGTTTCTTCCTCCAGCGCAGCTTCGGCACCCTCGGAAATATCTTCTGTGCTGCTCTCTACAACCGTTTCTATATCATCCTGAATCTCAGCTTCTACTTTTTTTTCATCATGATCAAGCATTTTTATCCCTCCAACTCTCAATTCTATAGTGGGAGACCGGGGGCGGTCTCCCTACAAAGACTGCTCTATTTATACGCTTTCTTAATAAGACTCTTGCTTCTATACCTATTTTTCCACGCTTTGACCGGGCTTGCCAGGACGTCCTCCGGCGGCGCTGTATTTGCATAAACCACATCACCAAAAACCAAATCAAGAATATGCCATGCCTTGCCGCCTGCTTTGAGCATGGACTGGCGACAAGCCGCGCAATATGTGACAATGTAAGGCGTTTTAAAATCATCTACTCTACGCTTCATGACCCTAAATGCCACATCCGGATTGGCAGGACCAACCATGCCGCCAAACCCACAGCAACGTGTTGTGGCACGTGTTCTTTCCGGCTCCTCATATTTGTATCCAAGCTCTGTAAGTATCCAACGGATGCCATCGTGAATTCCGGTATAGTCACGCACTGAGCAGGAATCTTGTACCGAAAATACCGCATCGCTGTCTTTTGCCTTTCCGACCATTTCCGGTGGCAGACCGATTTGAGGAAAAAGCTCCCAAAGCGAAGTCGTCTTGTAATCATTACAGCCTTTGAGTACTTTCATACAGCTCTGGCAAGCGACAATCACCTCGTCGGCTCCGCAAAACTTTATATCTTCAACAAGACCGGCGAAGCGCTTACTAAAGAGCGCTGCCTGGCCAACTGCCGAAGTGGGTTTCCCACAGCACTTTTGGACAACTGAAAGATCCGGAAATTTCGTTTTGAGATATTTTAAACATTGTGAAACATTCTCCGGGCTGTACGACGGCAGCGCACATCCGGGTAAAAACGCTTTTCTGGACATTATTTGCTACCCCCTCTGATTCTTACAGTAAAGAGCTTTGAGAAGCCCAATTTCTGATGCATGTTGATTGCCTTATGCCCTGGCATCGGCGACTGACCGTGATTTGCTTTGACCATATCCTTGCGCATAGCGCCAAATAGTTCGGCAAACTTAAACTCCTTGGGACAGACGAGCGTACATTGATCACACATGTTACATGAATATGCAATGATTGGCTCCATATCTCCATCTTCTAGGAATTTTTTAAACAACGCTCCGGGATAGAGTGTAAAATCATTGAACATGATGCACTCTTTCATACATTCCTTACATTCGCACTTTAAGCAACGTTCGCTTTCAGCTCGTGCAATGCTTTCATCAAAGCCCAAATCACATTCGACGAAACTCTTTGTGCGCTCTATCGGGTCAAGCATTTTTGTGTAATTTCTCGGCGTATCTTTTACATCTTTTGGCAAGGGAATGTCAAGCTCTGATTTGAAATCATATTCGCTTTTAAAATCTCTATCCTTTGTCAAATCCACACCAGAGAGTAATCTGTTTACTGAAATCGCAGCCTTACGTCCAAGCGCCATAGCTTCGACCACGATTGTTCCTCCGGCGCTATCCCCTGCTACAAACACATTATCTATCTTTGTGGATAGGGTGTTTCTATCTACAATGTATCTGCCTCCGGCACCTTGATCTAAAGCTCCATTTGCCGCATCAACAACCATTTGGCCTGTGGCAAAAATCAATGTATCGCACTGAATAGTTAGCTTTTCTTCTCCATATGTCGGAGCAAATCTGCCTTCGGCATCAAAAACTGAGAGGCATTGTTTGAACACAACTGCCTTTACGCTGCCGCCTTCACTCAGAATTTCTTCCGCTCCCCAGCCGCAGTTTATAAAAACGCCTTCTTGCCTGGCCTCGTGCTGCTCATGTCCCGAAGCAGGTAGCTCTACCTCACATTCAAGTGAAGCCACCGTAACACTCTGCGCCCCAAGACGAACAGAGGTGCGTGCACAATCCATTGTGACATCTCCGCCGCCTATTACAAGCACTTTGCCTTTGACTTCAAAAGCGTTTTCACCCAGTGAAACACCTCTTAAGAAATCAACTGCATTTGTGATTCCATCCGCTTCTATTCCTTTGACCGGAGGCACAAAGCTCTTGTGCGCCCCGTTTGCAAGCACCACTGCATCGTAGTTGTTGCTCAGCTCATCAAAACTGATGTCTTTACCAACCTCTACTCCGAGTTTAAACTCAATGCCAAGTTTGGTCAGGTAGCTGTATTCAAAGTCAATAAGGTTGCGTGGCAAGCGGTATTCAGGTATGCCCACACGCATCATTCCGCCAACCACAGTCAGCTTTTCGTATATTGTTACTGCATGTCCTTCTCGCGAAATGTCGATTGCAGCTTGTGCCCCAGCAGGGCCTGCTCCGATTACTGCGACTTTTTTCCCGGTGGATGATTTCTTTGTAATATCCCAAAGCTCCTCGCTGTCGGCCTTGTCTGCTGCATACCGTTTAAGCGCCGCGATAGAAATGGGCTGCCCGTATTCTGTGTTTCTTCTACATTCGAGTTCACAAGGGTGGGCGCATACCCTCCCCAGAGTACCCGGCAGAAACAACTTTTCCCGGATTGTTTTGACCGCATCAGTCAGTTTGTTCTCTCTGATTTGCTCAATATACCTTGTTGCATCGGTATGCATCGGGCAACGCGCATTGCAGAAAGACATGTGTCCGCCCTGGCAATCTTGTGCGATTTCGCGCACCTTGTCCATTATGCTTTTTTCATAAGCCATGAAGAATGCCTCCCTATATGTTAGTGTAGCGTGTAAAGAACGTAGGGGCGGCAATATGCCGCCCTCTTGTTACGATATTACTCCGCCGTTATCAGACCACAGCTCTGTCAGCTCCAAAACGAGTGCTCTGTCTGCAAAATTGCCGGCCGTAGACGCTGCATATGACCACTCAATCCACGACCCATCATAATTCCATACGTTAAATCCAAGGTCTCTTAACAATATCCATGTATATGACGATCTAATCCCACCCTGACAAAAGACAATAGCATTTCTGTCGCCTATAAAGCCATAGAGTTCTCTGAGTTGTGCTTCCGGAAGGCGCAAACCGTCATTATCGTATGCTCTGGCCCACTCAACATGAACAGCGCCTTTTATCCTGCCTGTGCCAAATCCACCCGATGATGCTCCGACACGTTCGCCATTGTATTCGCCATCTGAACGTGTGTCGATGATTACCCACTCATCAGGATTTTGCGCTGCTTCGATGACCTGATAGATTGTCACATTATTCACTGAGGGGTCGAAATCCGGCGCTCTGAAATCATTTTGTACGGCTTGGCTACTCAGTCTATTGCTGGAGCCTGTTGCTCCGTTAGCCGCACGCCATGCAGGTACACCGCCATCTAAAAATCTGACATTGAGTCCCAACATATATAGATGCCAGGCAAGCCTTGCGCCGACTGCCGCAGCATCTGAATGGTAAGCCACTATTATAGAGTCTCCTGTTATGCCCGCTCTTGAGAGCAGATTTTCCATTTGTGCAAGCGGCATTCTGCCAAATTGTAATTCGGGAGATAATGCATCAGGATCGGGGCCGTAAATGTCGTCTGTCCAGACCAGAAGTGAGCCTCTGATTGGATTTGCCGCATTTGAAAACGGTACTAAAGCCGCAGTTGGGTTGATCGCGCCGATGAGTATCAGGTTGTCATCGCCCATCATGCCCTGAAGCTCCGAAACGCTGATCATCACCGGCCCGGTCGGCCGTTCTTGTACCGTCGGCTCTGCCGGAGTACCGGATGCAGGCGGTGTTGAGGGTTCGGGTGTAACCGTGGGTGGTGCAGTGTCATTTGCACACCCTGCCACAAAGGCAATAACCATAATCAAAACTAAAAACAACGAGAGTATTTTTTTCATCATGTCTGTCTCCTTTGAAGTAAACATTGCAAGTGATTCTACCATAAAGTATATAGACAATCAATACAAAAGAAGTCCTTAAACTTCTTTGAATTGCTGCTTCATCAAAGCCTTCCAACTGGTGATAAAATTTGCGCTGTTGAATTTTTGTGAATACAGCTTTACTTTGCCCGAAAATTCATCATAATTTTGCTCAATCATCCCTATTTTCGAAACTGCCGCATCCAAAGCCCCTGATTCATACAGAAAGTCGGGATCGTTGTCAACCAATGCTTCATGGCACTTTATGTCGGAAAGCATCACCGGCACACCGCTTCCCATCGCTTCAAGCGCTGATAAACCAAAACTCTCACCTGTTGATGAGGATATAAAAATCCCTCTGTGAGCCTTGATGGTATATAGTAATTCGTCCACTTTCTCAAATGGGACAGGCGGTAAATATGTCAGCCTATCTTCAATTGCTAAGGCTTTGGCCACTTTAGCCAAGTCAAGGTCATCTTTTATTACAGTTCCTGCAAGAACTAAGATATAGTCATCGCCTCTTTCACGTTTCAGGCTACGAAACATTTCCAAAATTTCTTTAGTATTTTTTAGGGAATCCATTCTGCCAAAATAGAAAATGGGAGTTTTATCCCATATTTTAGACGGGGTAACGCAGGCCACATTTTCGAAGTAAAAATTAGGTAATATAAAGAGCTTATTGTGCAGACTTTTGGGCACTTCTTTTATGATTAAATTCAAAAATGCTTCTCCAGGCGCAACCAGACCCGCTATATCTACGGGCATCGATTTGAGGTATTCACGCATTTTCTTGTATGGCGTGTGGCATTCAACAATCACTTTTGAAGTGTCTTTGACAATAGCGAAAACCTCTGGTGTATCGAATGTAAAGATTCTGCTGTACACTCGCTCATCTATATTTCTGACAACGCTAAGATAATCTTCAAGTCCAAAATACTTTATGTATTGCTTGAAATTATCCAACCCCCCTGAGTCGTGAAAAAAGTAGATATCGACTCTGATTTTTAGCCCGTGCTGCTTAAAGGCTCTTGCGCGATTGAGAAAAACTCGCTCAACCCCGCCCATAGTCGCCCATTGATACACATAGAGTATTCTCTCATAACCCGAAGCGTCACCCACCGCTGGGCGCATCAGACCTGAATGTCCACTTTCTGTAGCGTCTTTTCTTACATCCTCTCCGCTTATATGTTCGCCATGTACACTTTCCCGAGCTGCCGCGTCGAGCACATCGGTAATCGCATGAATCGGGTTATATCCTCTGTCAATGTAATGCTTGCGCCTTATATGCGAACTCAGCCACTTAAGGTAATTTTTCTTTTCTGCCCACTTTCCTTTAATGAATTGATTGCCTGTTCTTTTGAGAAAATGCAAAACCTTAAACAATCGTGTTTCAAATAGGTCATTGGCTTTTGCCAGAGCCTCTGCGATTATTTGGTTGGATTTTTCTAACGACTCGCTCAAGCGTTCTTCCGACCTTTTGGCAGCCGCTAACGCCTGCCCCGCTTCCTTTTCCTGTTGCCGTATTAGATTTTCATATTTTTCCTCAAGACTACTTATCTCCTGATGCATGAATGCAGACATGCTTGCCATTTCATATTCTATAATACTTTTTTCTTGTTGGTGTCTTAGCTCTATTGAAGCATGCTCATCTTCCAGATGTCTCAGCTCTTGCTCATGTGCTTCCTGTGTCTCAATAAGTATTTTTTCTTTCAAAGCAAGCTCCGCTGCATACCACGCGACGCGCCCGGCTTCTTTCTCAAATTCTTGACTCAGTTCATGCAGGCTCAGTTCTAATCCAAAACGCTCAGCGTTTAAGTCACTAATCTCTGTTAACACTTCTGCATTTCGTGTGGCCGCTGAGCGCAAAAAATTACTCCTCAGCAAATCGCGGCCTTGTGCCTCGATGTCTTCTAGAATGCTCTTTGAGTGTATAGAATCTGATTCCGATTCAACCGAAACTGGTATATCTTCTTCCGTAGACGCAAAATATCCAATCAGATATTGCTCACGCTCCGGCATAAGTCCTTTTGCAACCATATCCGTATACGCATCTACATATTTTGCATCTCCCATAGCCATTTTGAAGTTGTGGCTTGTCCATGACTTGCCCATATAATATGAGGACACTTTGTCAAACCCTGCTGCATTTATCACTTCAACATAATCGGAGCGCAGATACTCTTTCCCATATGGCCAGTTTTTTTGTGCTTGCCTTACATATCTCATCAGTAAATATGAAACCGAATCAGGGTTGGGAACAAGCACAAACATACGCTTTGAAACTTTTTTTAAATTGTCAAAAGCCTCAAGTATCGTATCATCGGCAAAGTGCTCCATCACCCCACTATTCCATACCAAGTCGTAGTCATTATCCTGCAACGCTTCCATGTTTAAAATATCACCATGAATGAATTCGCCACAAAGCCCCAGCGTCTCAAAGGTCTGACGCGCTTTACTCAGCGCTTCATGACTGAAATCAAGCATATGGGTACTGTAGCCCGCCATATTAAGACATGCTGAAAGATGGCCACTGCCGCACCCCAGCTCCAGCAATTTGCTATTTGGCCGGATGCCGTTTTTCTTCAAAACAGCTAAGATGGAATCCGCAAGCTCACGCTCGCTGCCATCAATAGTCGTTGTATATCCTTTTGCAACTTCATCCCATGTGCTTGTTGATACGTTCATATTTTCCAAATCAATAATCCTTATCGCCCTACAAGGTTTACCAATACAGCTTCGTCAAAAAGTTTTTTTCAAACATCTGCTCAAACCGCTTGTTCCAGGTTTTATCAGAAAGAAAGTCACTGATTACTGAATAATCCACCGCACCGCAAAGTCTCTTTTCATAGAGTTTCATAGTGGCCTGATAAAATGATTCAGGGTCATTTTCTGTTACTTCAACATACGGATAGTCTTTCAAATGCGGTATGCCTGTGACAACCGTCGGTAACCCCAAGTATAAATACTCATATATTTTTATGGGATCGACAGCTTCAGAAAGCGTTGATTTTTTGAATGGTATTATCGCAACATCCCATCCGGCTGCATATTTGTGCAAGTCGCGTGGGTTTATCTTTCCAAGCAGTTCTATGTTAGCGTACTTCTGCGCAGTGCTTCTTGTTGCCTCAGATGCCCCATATCCTATCACTTCAAGGTGTATTTCCTCATGTTTTTTGAGCATTTGAAACAGCATATCCCAATCAAACCACGAGTCGGTTAGATGTCCGAAGTAACCTATGGTTATTTTGTTGTTCGGTTTTTTGTTTTCCGCTTTTTTATGCGCAATCGGTTCCCCAAGCAGCTTGGGATACAGACCATTGCCAACAAGTGTTATATCCGCTCTCAGAAATGCAAATTTTTGCACCAGCGGCATGGATACAGCTGTAATCCTGTCTGCATTGAGTAACGCCGCTTCCTCAACGCTTCTTATATACCATGGCGCCTGCCCCTCAGCATGAAACTGCTCCCAATCATCCATAATGTCATAATAGATATGAAAGAAGTTTTCTTTCATAAAAAATACCAAGTCGCAAAAGATTTTTGCCGGAAGCATGATGATATATTTTTTATCAGGCAGCGGCAAAAAGATTTTTAGCTTATGGTGGGTTTCTATAAATTCATACAAAGGCACCTGTATGACATTTTTGAACACATATTGGTAGTTTCTTTCCAGGATTTCGCCTTTATGCCATTGCCACGCCACATAAATAACACCATACCCATCATCCGAAAGATGCTTTGCAAGATTGATTGTTCTTTGATTATACAGGTCATCAAATTCAAATGCAGACGGTATAATTGCTATGCCTTTGATTTCTGCGGAATTGTATTTTCTCAACAAATCATCGTATAACTCCGCTATTGGACAATCTCCCGATTTGCTATGCCCCACCATGCGCGTCTTCATCCTATGCCTAACCATCCTCAGCATGGCAATAAGCCCATACTGCTTCCAAGCTCTTAGCAACCTATTGGTATGATATGAAATCCCCATTTTAGTTATCCCCAACCGTGATTCTGTATTCTGTTCTGAAATGCCCTATAGTGCGGCTGCCGAGGGCATCGTTTCCTTCCACTGTAGCGCCAACAAAAGCCAACTGGTATTGATCCGGTGGAAGTGAAGCCAAATCCGCACTCAAAAAGAACCTGCCGTTAAGCCCACTGTTCGCTTCAAAAACATGTACGGAGCTTCTGCTGCGCAGGGTTAAGTAAACCTTGCTGAGCAGCCTCGTCTCTCCGTCATTGTATAGCCGTCCATCAATTACAAGTCGGTCTCCGATGCGATGGAGTGTGGTGAATTCTGCCGACATCCTGCCCATGTATATTGGCGGCACAATGAACCCATCCGGTTGCTGCGACAGAAAGGGCGAGCCCACCCGCTCCCCTCGCACCTCACCCAAAAGCGTCGTAAAACTATTGGGTGAAAACAAAGATTTTCTTATCGCCATATATGTCCCAGCTGCCATGGTAAAGTCGTTTGCGTTGACTGCCACTTCAAAGACGATTTCGCCGCAGAGTGTGACCTCCATAATTACTGAGTTCGTTACGGTATTCCCCATAACACTTTGCATAAGGTCATCAATTGGAATTCCGTTTTGACGCAGTTGCCCACCGAAGTTTATGAGCACGGTGTCATCCAGAAGCATTGCATTTCCTAGATATGTGGAGTAATAATCAGAGCCGAGTTCTTTGCCAAACTGCCATATTTGCTCTATGGTCATATTTTCAAGATTTATGCGGTATTTGACAGCTCTGGAGTAGTTTTCATGTGCCAAAATCGCGGTCTCTTCATAAAAGCTCCGATTTGTGCCATTGTCAAACAAAAGGATATTGACTATGTTTGCATCGTCACTTTCGAGTATTCTCGGATCATGTTGCGCCCAGCTCCATTCAAAATTTTCTCCTATCGGCTGAAGCAAAAATCTTTGCAGGTCATATCTATAGTGATCGTGCGGCCCTAAAATCCAGTTTATCTCTGATGTATCGGCATCTATACTGATGACCATGCTCTGTGTCGGCGAGGATGCAATCACTGCATTGTGTATGGGGTCGAATACCGCTGCATTGACATGCATCCAGTCTCTGATTGGCGCATTTAAAATCCCTGTATGAAAATGATGATGCGGCGCACGGGTTTCGTCCACAATCTTGCGATAGTCGAAAGTTCTTGTCACTGCACCCGTTACCCTATCTATTATTATCACAACGTCCTCTCGGGTTCCGGTACTGTGCATGTCCACGTTGTTTGATGCGGCTAAAATGTCCCCATTCGGCATTTCATATATACTGTGGTGGATTCCGTTTGGCACATCATATATCCGATAGATTTTTCCGAGCCAGTTGTATTCAACCAGAAATGATTTGTGGTATGGGACAAGCATGAACTCATCGCCTGTTGAGAGCATATTCCCATTTTCCAAAACAATCATGGATGTGCCATGCGCCATGCTTTTATTGGAAAGAAATCCCCGTACCTGTCCGTTGCTGTCAATCAGTGAGCTATATGATTCAAAAATCGAGGTCAGCAAGGTTACTCCGGGCGCCATTTTTTCCGGCCTTGAGGTGCGGATACAAAGGTTCGGAAAATCCACCGGCAGCGGCTCGGTGGCAATCTCATACACCCAGGTCATATCTCCGATGCTTAGGGTCACTGTATTCGTCCGCCCTGCATACAGCCCGATTATTGGTATTTCTGCACGAGGCGGTTTTATTTGATGAGTATATCTGAATGTTGAAAACGCGCAGTCTCCAAGTATTTCTATCTCTACGGAGCCTTTATGTCCGGTTTGAAATAACATAAGCGCCGACAACGGGTTGAGGTCGTATGGGTCGAGTACGATAAATGGGTCGTCTATTGTGTAGTCGTATTGTGCAAATTCTTGCAGAATCATTTGCTCACGGTTCCACTGAAATTCAAGTATATCAAAATGCGGAACCTCTGTCAGCTCAGCCATGTTAAATGGGTATACAAAAGCGCCCAGCAGGAACGCCGATCCGGCGGCAATTATGATCGTCAAAATTATTGCTATCGCTATAATGAGTTTCTTTTTCAGCTTTAACCACTCTTTCGCTTATGTGTAGTGCCTATTGTGTCAGTGTTTTGCGACGATTTTAACACGGAATGGTTGTTTGCGCAAGATAAAGCTGGATATTGCAGTCGCTCTGCATTTCGCAAGTCTCACTATTGCAGTTTGCTATATAAAATGTTACATTAGATTATCAGGAATTTTAGTCAACGCTTCTGGTCAAATTTGATCTAACAATTGAGGTTTGTTATTTTGAGGGTTCTTAATGTATATAAATGGGCTACTGTTGGCGGGGTTGAGCGAGTCATTCTCAACAGAGCTTCTGCTTTTAAAGAACATGGGTTGCAAGTCAGCCAAGATGTTTTTTTCTTTCACGATTCCGGTGGGCTGCTAAACTTTCAGAAATTTATTGAGAAAAATAAGTTAGAGGCCTTTGTCCATATTGTGTCTGAGGTAAACGAAGCTTTATACGATTTGATTATCACCTTTGATACTCCCGAGATATTTGATTTAGTCAGTGATTATTCCAAAGTTCTTGTTGAGTGTCACTCTCCATATAAGGAGTCGAGGGTATATTTAAAATCCTTGCCGCAGAATATTGCTTGTATTGCTTCGCCGGGCGAAACATTTTTGCGAACCGTTGTCGAAAAGGACCTGCCCGCTGGGTTTAAAGACAAATTGTTTGTGCTTCCTAATTTTCATATTTGCGATACCCGACATTGCGATTTGGATGTCGGTATATCGTCTAACAAGTCCTCTCAGTCTGCGATTTGGAGCAAGACGCCCATTTGTTATATTGGGCGCATGGACTCTATGAAAAACACCAAGGAGCTTCTGGAAATTTTTTCAGAAATAAAAAACAAATCCGACGATGAGTATTTTTTGATGCTTGTTGGAGATGTCAGACCTCATTACATGGATTTGAAAGAAACGGTCAGAAAAGCCAACATTGAGGATAGAGTCGCTTATTATCGTCCGATCCCCTATGAGAAAGTGGATGCTTTGTTGCGTAAAATTCGAGATCATAGAGGCCTCTTTATATCGCCCTCACTCGGAGAGAGCTTTGGGCTGTCGGCACTCGAAGCCATGTACAATGGCGTTCCGGTGCTTCTGTCTGATTTGGATTGTCACAAGACACTCATTGCATCAAATGAGGCGCTTTTTTATAAACAGGGTAATCTCCGCGAAGCTATTGCTAAGGTCTGCAACATTTCGGATAATTACGACGGTTTGTCTGAGCTTGTGCAAGATCTTGCTTTGAGACATAACAGCGATGCGTTTATTGATGCTTGGAAGATCCTTTTGCTGCGTGTAGGGTTGCACAAGGGTACGTCCATTACAAACTAAATTGATTTCGGAGCGTGTAATTTTTGTTGAAAACCATGTTTAAGAGCATTCGTGAGCCCGGTACCAAACCGTTATTTAATTTTATAATGCTTTTTGCCATGGGGGTTGGAACAGGGCTGCTCTCCTTGCTGCTGGGAGCTACTATTCACGGGCTTCCCTTGTTTTGGACGTATTTTGCGTCACCTATGGTATTAATCCTTAACCTCGTACCGCCAATAGTTCTGATATTTTTGTTATATTTCATCAGTGGCAGAGCATGGATCGCTTTCACTTTTCCTTCCGCTTTTGTTTTGCTCTTGTCGGCGATACAGTTTTTTAAGGTTCAGGTAAGAGGTGATCCGTTTGTCGCATCTGACTTATCTCTTGTACGCGAGACTTTGAACGTCACATATTATTTTGACTTGACCATAAACTGGAAAATATATTTCGCTGCCTTTGCGCTTGTCTGTGGGGCGCTCATTTGTTTTTTCTTTCTGAAATACAAAATCGTAAAAATCCGACATCGAGTCGGCGGCAGTATTATTCTGGTGGCTGTAATCGCGGTTTTATACATATTTGTCTATAGTGATTCAGAGCTTTTTGACAAGGTCGAGGGCGGCCATCCTGCAAATCCGTGGTCGTTTACGGAACGGTTCATTTCGAGGGGGTTTGTTTATCCATTCACACATAGCATTAAGTATGCGTTTCCCGTTGCTCCCGATAGTTTCAGCAGGGAAAATGCCAGAAAGTTGCTTGAGCAATATGAGTGTGGCATTATCCCTGATGATATGAAAATTAATGTGATTGCTATCATGCTTGAATCTTACACTGATCTCTCAGCTTTTGGTTCGCTTGAGTTTAAAGTGGATGTTTATGGCCCTCTGCATAGGATTCAGGCTGAATCCGTCAGTGGTATGCTTGTAAACAATGTTTCCATCGGCAAGACCATAGACACCGAGCGTCTTTTTCTGACCGGATATACACGGCTAACTAACTTCGGCCCCGCTGCTGTGAATTATTTCCGTTATCTTTTTTCTGAGCATTTCAGTTCGTCAGTAAATTCCTATGTGCATTACTTGAATTCGCAAGGTTTTCACACTGAGGGCTTTGCTTCCGTTGCTGGGTGGTTTTATGACAGGGCTTCGGTCAATCGCAATTTAGGGTTCGCTGACTATTTCTTTCTGGAACATTTTGAGGGCAGCGACCAATCGGATGAGTTTTTTTTCGCAACTGTCAAAGCTCTTTATGAGGGGCGTGACCGGAGTGTTCCTTATTTTAGCTTTAATCTTTCCGCCCAAAATCACGGGCCATATGATATAACCGGAACTTGGCAGCCTTATATGATTGAGCGTGGGGCGCTTTCTGATGTCGCTTTTTATATTCTTAATAATTATCTGCAAGGCATTTATGATACAACACACAGACTTGCAGGGTTTATAGATTGGCTTAGATATGATCCTTATCCGGTCGTCGTTGTTGTCGCCGGTGATCACATGCCTTGGATGGGCAATGATGATTTTGTTTATGCTGAGCTTGGGGTCAGTGTTGATGTCAACACTGAGGAAGGGTTTTTGAATTTCTTCTCAACGCCTTATTTCATATGGGCAAATTATGCTGCCAGAGCACTTCTCGAAAATGATTTCAGTGGTTATGGCGGTAGTTTTTCACCCAGCTTCCTTATGGGGGAAGTGTTCGACTTGATTTCGTGGGAGGGCGATAGTTATATGCAGGCACTCAGGGAGTTGCAGGCCATTATTGATGTAATCAGCACGCCCACCGGCATGTTCAGAGAAAATGGCGTGCTAACGCCTGTGCTCTCTCCTGAAGCGGCTGCAGCATATAATAGGTTCAGACATATTGAGCACTATCGGTTGCATCATTTTATGCATTAAGCGCTATTACGATACTGCCGTTGTCTGCTATAAATTTTAATCCTTCACTGTCTATAGGTATTTCAAAACATACATAGCCGTATTCGCTTCCAAATACCATATCTACACCCCGAAAGCGCGGTATATTCAGGTGTGTAAGAAATGTGTCGTTGGGATGTCGGAAAAAAACATTGCCCTTGTTGTCAATGATGTGTGCGTCATTCCATGAAAATGATGCGCGACCGGTGCCGGTTTTTTCGACTATCAGTCCTATAAGCAAAAATCTATAGCCGCTTTGAGGTAAAACTTCATTTGTTGTTTCAAGTATCCCTCCACCGTATTGCAATGCTGCCATTGTTGTGGTAAGGCTTTCGGTTTGCTCTGCGCTTAACACCTCAACGCTCCACATTTCTGACATTCCGACTGAGACATGATTTTCGCTGGGTTCGTTTGGCATCGTTGTTGAATCAGTGTTCTGCCCAGCTGAGTTTCCGTCATCTCCAACATGCGCTGCGCATGAGGCTATAAGGGGGATTGTAGATATGATGAGTAGCAGGGCTATTACCCCAATCATTGATTTTTTGCACATTGATACAGCTCCAACATTTAGGCTACCGGGAGTAAAGCAATTTTAACATGTTTTAAAAGAGTATACAAGAAGGGTTAAAAATAGCGCATGGGAAAACTAGTTCGAGATAAGTATTTTATTGCTTTAATTGTTTTGATTGTTTGCACAGTTGTTGCGGTTGCCGTTGCACAGATTTCTGGGTCTTCTTCCCCACCTGCGGCAAATATCAGCGAGGATAGCAAAAGCGGTACTGCTGATACAGTTTCTGATGAGGCAGATTATGCAGAAAATGCTGATAGTCAGGCCAGCTCCGCCATGAGTGGCTGGGCAGCTATTGATGAAACGCTAATTCCTGACATGCTTGCTGTTGTCGCTCATCAGGCTCGTGTAGATGAGTTGCTACTGATTGAGTTAAATAGCGGATACTACAGCCTTGAAGACCCTTTTGTGGTAATCGACCCCTATGGAAAATCGCCGCTTTCGGCGCTTGCGCTTTTTACAAGCGATGAACCCATGAATGTGTCTGTGCATGTGCCGGGTGCAACGGCAGCTGCTGATATTGATTTCACTTTCGTGGGATATCATACGGTGCATAAGATTCCCATTTTGGGTCTGCTTCCCAACACGTTGAATCTTGTTACGCTGACTGGGCGAACACAGAGCGGCTTGGCTTTAAGCGTAATTCTTGAACTGCGGACAGATTCGCTTCCACCGGAGTTATGCGGCGATATTATTATCACAAACTCCGTTTTTCCCGAAAGCATCTCACCTGGTGTTAATTTCACCTATGCACACAAGACTGCATTTGATGTCAACGGCGATTACAGGTGGTTTTATAACGATTTTTGGCTGCGCGGCTTTGCTCTTTATGACTATAATGGCCATATGGTTTTTGCAAAGGGCGCTTACCATCAGGGCGATGTCCTTCTGATTGAAGTGAACATGCTCGGCAAGATTATCAGCGTTTTTCATTCTCCTTACGGTGTTCACCATGAGATTACATCCAGAAATGGCGAAAACCTCATCATAAACGGCAGCCGCGGCGCAACAGTTGAGGATTTCATATACGAATTAGATGTGCGAACCGGTTACGTGGTCAATCGACTCGATTTAAAAAAAGTGTTGCAACGAACACGTTTCGAGGGCTTCCCAAGTTTTGATCCTGTGGATTGGTTTCACCATAATTCGACGGTGTATGAGGATGGTCACATAATCATTTCGGGACGACATCAGTCAACTGTCGCTAAGCTTTCCTGGCCAGAGGGTGCGCTTCATTGGATATTGGCGGATCATGTGGGATGGAGTCAAATGTTCCATCAATATCTCCTTACACCTATTGGAGATGACTTTGAATGGTCTTATGGGCAGCACGCGGCTCAGGTTTTGCCGAACTTTGATAACAATCCCGACACAATCGACATATTGCTTTTTGACAATGGCAATGGCAGATTTGACCATGACAGGGCGTTGCAGTTAAAAATCGCAAATAATGAAATCGTCGCACCAGAGCATTATTCACGCGTGGTGCATTACCGAATCAACGAGCGGGAGATGACTATAGAGCAAGTATGGCAGTTCGGTAAGGAGCTGGGTTTTACATATTTTTCCGAGGCTTGGAGCAATGCTGTGTTGCTTGAGAATGGAAACGTGCTTGGAGTTTTTGATAGATATATCGCTGAGCACGGTGGAAATCTCAATGCAAATATCGTTGAAGTCGATGCAGATGGGCAGATTATCTGGGAGGCTTTCGGCACAAGTTCAAATGCTCATGGGGCATTTCATGTTTATCGTGTGGTGCGTTTGCCTCTTTACAATGATGCTGCAAACAATTTGAGCATCGGTGTTCCGGCACAGGTATTTATTCCTCAATAGGTTACGCTAACCCCAGCACTCCAGAATGCGAGTGTTCCAATAGGAAAGCCGCCGCTTACGATTTCTAAAAATCGTTTTGCGGCGGCCCCCTGCTTTGCGTCTCTTTACGCAGAAGAAGCAGAACTGTCCCCATCTCCCTTCTTCTGCTGCCTCTTATGCAAAAAAGACACCAAAAGCGGACAAAGAATAGCCGTAACAACAACCGCAGCCGCAACCTGAGCTGTTGCTGAAGCAACCAATGGTTCAAGCGAAGGATCAGCAAGCGCAAGAGTAGCCGGGGTCGCCACTGCATTGCCTGCCGTTGTTCCGACCGCAGCACCAACCACAGAGAGCTTTTTACTATAAATGCGAGTAGCAAAATAGCAAGCCAGACCTGTTACAACAGTGCAGAAAAGACCCAATAGCACCCCAGGGCCTCCCGCACCGATTACTGTCCTGATATCGAGCGCCGCACCCAGAGGAAATGCAAAAAACGGAATCAAAAAGAAACTACCTGCAAAAAACTTCCGAAAATCTTCATCCAAATTGCCTAGAATGAATCCTACAAGCAACGGAATCAAACTCGACAGCAACGCAACAAATGGTATATTTGCCATGCCTGTGACCCCAAAAGCCAACATGGTAAGAAATGGTCCATCCGTTACTGCAAGTATAGATACCGCACCAACATCTGAAGAATCTCCATACTGCCCTGCTAATGCCACGTACATTCCACCATTGTTGTTTGTCAAAGATGAAATCACTGCCAACGGAGTCAGGCTAAGCACTCCGACCGGACCCCAAAGTGTTCCAACACCCCACCCAATCAGCGCACCAATCAAAAATTTTGAAAGCGTAAGAACCGTGCCCCTAATAATCGGCTGACTGGCCTGTCTGAAATTGATTTGCGAGCCCATGCAAACCATAAACATCGCGATAAGCACAGGCGCACCCTGTCTGAACAACGCCGTGGTCATCCCTCCAATATTCAGCGCTCCGGGTATAAATGAATTTATCAAAACCCCCAGGAAAAACGGAACAACCATCAACCCTCCAGGCACCTTTTGAATAGCTTTAAATAGTGGTAATTGCATAATAAGACCAAACCTTTCGCATGACACAAGCATAAAATTAATATTTATTTCTACTACTTCGCAGGCATCTAAGCCGCACTTTATTTCAATTGCAGACCAGCACACCCACTGAGTTGGCAGCGTCTTTTTAAAATGCAGTTGTAGTGCACAATAACCCCAAACAACTATCGTGATTATTAATCTCTGCCTTGCTCTGCTTTCCTTGTATGACTTGTTTTGTCAATTCGATTATCTCATCACCCATCTGCTGTAATGTAACCCCTTCTAACATTCGTCCCGCATTTACATCCATATCATCGGGCATTGCATCATAGAGCTTGGTGTTACTTGCTATTTTAATGATTGGCACAATCGGGAAGCCTAAAGGGTTGCCTCGTCCTGTGGAGAAAATAATTAAATTTGCACCGCTGGCCGCTTCGCCTGCTATAGAATCAACATCGTACCCGGGACCATCCATGACAATAAGTCCTTTGCCCTTTGGAATTGCACCATATGAAACCAACTCACTGATTGGGCTGGTACCTGCTTTGCATATGCAGCCAAGACTCTTCTCACGGATGGTGCTCATACCGCCATCCATATTCCCCGGGGAAATTATTGCTCCGGCCAGTTTCTCTCCAAGCACCTCCTGAGTCTTCCGTTCTTGGGCATTAACAATCTCAGCTACTGCTTCTCCAAGCTCTGGGGTTGCAGCACGCTTTTTTAATATATGGGCTGTACCGATCATTTCGGTGACTTCGGTCAGGATTGCCGTTCCTCCGTTTTGTACAAGCCAATCTGTCACTTTACCTATGGCAGGGTTTGCAGTCACTCCCGACAGCGCATCGGAACCTCCGCACTCAAGTCCAAGCACTATCTTGTCAAGCCCGGCCTCCACTCGTCTAACCTTTGATGCAGCATCGAGCAATCTTTGCGCCGCTTCAATCCCTTTTTCAACCACCTTGACAGATCCTCCATCTGTCTGAACATTAAATGATTCTACTGGCTTCCCGCTTTCGGCCACGGCCTCACTGAATTCTTTGATTTTTATAAACTCACAGCCTAACCCAATCGCTAAAACAGCCGCGACATTAGAGTTTTTGCAAATATTTACCAGTGTGCGTGCATGGATTTTCAAATCCTCTCCCAGCCGTCCACAGCCGTGACTATGGTAAAGAGGAATGATACCCGGCACCTTGCTTGCTATAGAATGTACCACACCATTGACACATGCAACCGTCGGTATCACAACTACATGATTGCGTATTCCAACACTTCCGTCCTGTCTTTCATAACCCAAAAATTTAAACATTATTTGCTGCTCCCTTCTTTTAGTGACTCACTCACCGATTGCTCAAATGCCTGGGATTCTGAAATGTTGTGCGCATGAATCCATCCACCTTGAGGAATATCACACGCAGCAATGCCTATTTCTTCCCCATACTTAATAATCGGGTCACCTGCCTTCAGCGCATACGTGGCTATTTTATGACTTGGCGGCACATTTTCGAAAATCTTTACTTCTTTTCCATCAGGCAGGACTATGAAATCCCCCTCTTTTAGTTCAAACAGAGAAATAACCGAATTGTCTTTCTCGTTGATATGTACAAACTTAATTTTTTCCAACTGAGGTCTCCTCCTTAATGCTCTTTAGATTATTGCTTCACTTTTTATTGATTGTCTGAGTTCGTCTCGAAATTTAGGGTGCGCAATTTCAATCATCTTTTCAGCCCGGTGTCTGATTGACAATCCTTTTATATACGCAACACCAAACTCCGTGACAATGTAGTCTATATTGTTGCGCGACAACGTGACTGCGGCTCCCGGATACGCATTGGGCGTAATGGTGGAAATGCTTTCATCTCTTGCTGTTGAATACAGGCAGATGATTGAGCGTCCATTTTTTGAATGAATGGCACCTTCGGCGGTATCGTTTTGCCCACCTGACCCACTGTACATTTTATGACCGATGCTTTCAGAAAAAACCTGACCTGTCAAATCAACCTGAATTGCTGTGTTTATCGACACCATATTATCGTTTTGAGCAATTACAAATGGATTGTTTACATAATCCCCCCTGAGCAAGCAAAAGCTTGGATTATTATGGGCTAAATCATACAGACGCTTATCTCCCAATATGAAGGTTCCGACAACTTTGCCGGGATGCAGCGTCTTTTGTCGCCCATTTACAACGCCGGACTCAACCAAGTCTGCCACACAGCTCGGAATCATCTCTGTGTGAACGCCCAAATCATTTTTGTCCATCAGCGACCGCGACACAGCATTTGGTATTGATCCAATGCCAAACTGAACTGTATCCCCATCATTAACCAATCTCGCCACATGCTTACCAATGGCCAAATCTTTTGCTCCAATCGGAGCCTGAGGTATTGTGGGTACAGGGCGGTCAACTTCCACAAAGTAATCTACTTGCTCTAGGTGAACCTCTGTTTCTCCCCATACATGCGGTAAGTTCGGATTTACTTCCATAATCACTAAGCCGCAATTTCTAATCATCCTGTTTTCATAAATCACGCTCATAGACATCTTTGCATACCCATGCCTGTCCACTGCAGTGCAAGTGCCTATAAACACATTGGGTTTTTCGACTTCAGCAGTTCGCACGATGCCATTATGCAAGTGCCCGGGAATTGTATTGATAATTCCCGCACCAAGAGCCGCACGGCTACCGGGGCCATGAAACCAAGTATTTGCCTCAAAGTGGCCTACCATATCCGGATTCATAAGAAACTCATATTCCGGAATACTCAGCGCCATGAAAGTTTTCACATGCTCCACTCTGTCTTTGATCTCGTGCAGACGGCTCAAAATCGTTTGCGGCTCCCCCGCCCCAAAGCTTGTTACAATTTTATCCCCGGACTTTATTTTATCCAAAGCTTCTTCCACGCATATCAACTTTGATCTGTATTTTTCCTGTAATGTCATCATTTCACCACTTATTTAAGACCTAACTGCAAGCATCCCGCACTTCAGAGCTTTTATATTGACCTCGTGAAGTTGTGACTTGCTCATAAGCTCTTCGACAATGCCGGCTTCGGCATGTTCAGGGGTACAGATTTCGGTTTTTTGTATCACCGCACCCATCATGATTGCGTTTGCCACTTTGGCGTTGCCAAGCTCCTGAGCCAAAGTGTCCGCAGCTACCCGGATAACATAAAAGTCACCTCTGAAAGTGTGTTCCTTGCTGAACTGAGATGAGTTGACAAACAACATCCCACCGGGTTTTAAGGTTGGAAGAAATTTTTCCAGAGCCGTTTGATTAAAGCAAATCAACACATCTGGCCGCGTTACAATCGGCGATCCGATTTCTTTATCAGAAATTACAACTGCACAATTCGCTGTACCACCGCGCTGCTCCGGGCCATAGGTTGGATAAAACGTTGCGTTTTTTCCCGAACTTATGGCTGCAGCACCAAGCATCTGACCAAGCATAATTACCCCTTGTCCGCCAAATCCGCCTATGAGCATTCGAACCATACTCATACCCTCACCCCACCGTCTTTAAATGCACCCAACGGAAAAGCGGGCATCGTATTTTGTTCCATCCACTCAAGAGATTTGAGCGATGTCAATCCCCAGTTTGTCGGGCAATTGGTCAGCAATTCAATGAAACAGAACCCCTTACCCTCAAGCTGTGCCATAAATGCCTTTTTGAGACCTGCTTTAGCTTTAAGTACATTTTGCGGCGAGTTAAGCGCAAAGCGAGCGATGTAGTACGGAGCATCTAATTGAGCCAGAATCCCACACATATTCATCGGATAACCCTCTGTTGTTTCATCTCTTCCTTTGGGTGATGTAGATGTTTTCATACCCTCCAGTGTTGTCGGAGCCATTTGCCCGCCGGTCATCCCATATATGCTGTTATTGATAAACACTGCTGTAAAGTTCTCGCCGCGATTTGCTGCGTGCATAATCTCTGCAAGTCCTATTGCTGCTAAGTCTCCGTCGCCTTGATACGTAAACACAACTCGGTCAGGTGCGCAGCGTTTCACTCCGGTAGCTACAGCAGGCGCGCGTCCATGTGCTCCATGTATACTGTCAAAATTCCAGTATGAAAAAGACAATGAAGCGCAGCCGACCGGCATAACACCAACCATATCCTGAGAGATTCCGAGTTCATCAACTATTTCCGCGATTATCCTATGCGCCACACCATGCAAACAACCCGGGCAATAGCCACTTGCACAGTCCTTTATAGATGTTGGGCGCGACACTACTTTTTCGATATTGCATCATCCTTTCATTTTGTAAACAGCGGACACTATTTCTTCTTCTTCTACAACCACACCACCTGATCGACCCAGAAATTCCAACGGAATCTCTGCGCTTAAGGCCTCTCGTACATCTATAAACATCTGACCCGGAATCGACATTTCAACGCTTAATACTTTTTTGACTTTTTGCGGATTGAGCTCTGCCAGCTGTTTTCTGGGAAATGGTACCAATGTAATCGGGCGCAGTAGACCTGCTTTTACGCCACCTAAGCGCAATTCCTCTACAGCCGCTTTGGCTATTCTTCCGCAAATACCATAGGCCGTAATGACATATTCAGCATCTTGCATTTGATACAGTTCAACTGCGACATCATTGTCATCCCAGCTTTTATACAAATCTGCCATGTTTTCATTGAATTGCTCTTGATCCATCGGGTCAAGATGGAATGATTTTATAATCCTTGCCTGTCTGTCTGACTTTGCAAGCGACCACTCCAGGTTTTCCCCGGGTGTTTGTGGCATCGGCAACTCCACCGACTCCATCATTGCACCGAGACATCCATCAGTCAGCACAATGACCGGATTGCGGTCGCGCTCTGCCATGTCAAATGCTTTGCAGGTCAAGTCCACAGACTCTTGCACCGTAGATGGAGCATAGACCATGCATGAAAACCCTCCGCATCCCGGACCATTTGTAATTAAGTTGTAATCTTGTTGAGATGGCTGTATTGTGCCTAATCCGGGGCCACCTCTGGAAACATTTACAACAACCGCAGGAAGTCTGGCTCCTGCCATATACGACAGCGCCTCTGTTTTCAAACAAATCCCCAGGCCTGACGAGGAAGTCATACAGCGCGTGCCCATTGAAGCTCCTCCAAAAACCATATAGGCTGAGGCGATTTCTGATTCTCCCTGCACAAACACACCTCCGGCTTCAGTCATCTTGCGAGACATATATTCCGGGATTTCATTTTGCGGCGTAATCGGATACCCGGCAAAGAAACGGCAGCCCGCCCGAATAGCACTTTCCGCAATGGCTTCATTTCCTTTCATGAATCGTTTTTCCATCAAGAGACTTTCTCCTCCTCGGACAATGTAGGCAAATAGATTTCCACCGCGGCATCAGGGCAAATAACAGCACACATTTTGCAAGCGATACAGTCTTGCACATGTATCGGGCTTACATATTTGTATCCCAGCATATTCACCTCTTGTGTTACTTCCAGCACCTTTTTCGGACAACTTTTTACACAAAAACCACACCCTTTGCAGTATTGCGAAAGAATCTTAACTTCCGCCATTTTCTCAACTCCTTTGATACGCAAATAATAGACTCTGTTTATTTTTTTGTATAACAAAACCCAGCATCCTCGATCACAAATTTTTGCAAATTTGTGTACTATACTGTCAGCTTATAACCTTCCGTAACCTTCACGCTGCATACAGTGGATGCTGGGAAAATATTAATATTCTGTGGTCAATCTTTGAACATGCTCAGTATATAATGTCTGACTTATCTTGTCAATAACTATTGTCAGCAATTATTTTAAGCTGGCGGGAGTCGAGCTCCCATCAGCTTATAAATCATAATACAGACCAAACTCCACTGGATGAGGGAGTTGGTTATACCGTGCGGTATCGTCGCGCTTATTTTTGATCCAGATTTCAATCAGCCGTTTCGGAAATACGCCGCCGGCAGTGAGAAATTCATGATCTGCCTCAAGTGCGTCCAGCGCCTGATCGAGGGTGCGGGGAAGTTGCTGGATCTTTTTTTGCTCTGCTTCTGACAGATTATAGAGGTTGAAATCATAAGGGCCGAACCCGGCTTTTTCAGGGTCAATCTTCTTCAAAACCCCATCCAGCCCCGCCATTAAGATTGCGGAATAAGCATAATAGGGGTTGCAGGTACCATCCGGCGAACGGAGCTCAAAGCGTTTGTCTTGCGGTGCTTTTGCGTAGGCGGGGATGCGGATGATGCTGCTTCGGTTTGATGTGGCGTAGCCGATTGTCACCGGGGCTTCATAGCCGGGCACAAGGCGCTTGTAAGAATTGGTGCTCGGGTTTGTAAAAGCACAGAGTGCCGGGGCGTGGGTGAGGAGCCCACCCATGAAATGAAGTGCGATTTCACTGAGTTGTGAATATCCCTTTTCGTCGTAGAACAGAGGCTTGCCGTCTTTGAAGAGATGCATATGCACATGCATCCCGTTGCCCGCCTCTTCATAGATGGGCTTGGGCATAAAGGTTGCAGTCTTTCCTTCAGATACAGCAGCGTTTTTGATGAGATATTTGGTCATCATGGTTTTGTCGGCCATCTCTAGCATGGAGCCGAACTCCACTTCGATCTCCAGTTGGCCGGGACCACCGACTTCGTGATGATGGTATTTGACCGCAATGCCCTGTTGCTCCATGAGTATAGTCACACGCGATCGGAATCCGGCAAGCCTATCCAGAGGTGGTGCCATATGATAACCACCTTTTTTGGCCATTTTATAGCCAAGGTTCTGGAATTCATCGTTGCCGCTGTTCCACTCAGCCTGGTCGGCATCAATATGATAGCTCGAACTTTGAGGTGACACATTATAAGAGATATGGTCAAACACATGGAACTCAAACTCGGGGCCGATCCGCATCTCGTCCGCGATGCCGAGCTTTCTCATGTACTGCTCTGCGTGATATGCCACGTTGCGCGGATCTTGGTCAAATCGACGATTTTTAGGGAGCTCAATAAAAAAGATGTCACCAATCATGGCAATCGTTGGAATCTCGGCAAACTCATCAATGTAGGCACTGGACAGGTCGGGGATAAATACCATGTCGCTTTTTTCCACTGGGGCGAAGCCGTAATTAGAGGCATCAAACCCAATCCCGTATTCCATAGTGTGTTCTGTCAGTCTGCCAGCCGGGATTGTGAGGTGTCGCCAGCGTCCGTTTAGGTCGATCATCATGAAATCGATCATTTTTATGCCATGCTCTTGGCAAAAATCTTTCGCCTGTTGAAGGTTCTTGAACAAACTAACACCCTGCTTTCATAGAAATATGTAAGCATTATAGCTCAAATAGTTGGTTCTATCAATAGACAATTCAAAGGCGGTAAGCATCTGCAATACCGCCTTTTTTCTTCACATCCACATTGACCGCTACTGCACCCTACTTCGCTTGAGCAGCTTGCACCCCTGATGTGGCATCCATTTTTTTCTTTTTCTTCATTGATATCCAATAAAAAATAGTAATGAGAATTGCAACAGCACTCATGATAATTGTGATGATAAAGGCGCTGGTATAAACTCCGGTTGCAGCCCGTATATTTGCAGCTATTTGAGGC
>Ga0123355_10000380_pt1 | contig 57215 bp, 63 predicted proteins | sample TergutEmb28metaG_3_FD_89872 | JGI IMG/M metagenome (GOLD analysis project Ga0123355, IMG submission 89872) | Embiratermes neotenicus P1 segment gut microbial communities from Petit-Saut dam, French Guiana - Emb289 P1 | ecosystem: Host-associated > Arthropoda: Insects > Digestive system > Gut ... | reverse complement strand
GACTGCCATTGAACTTCGCCGTCTATAATTCTAAACCGTCTTGCCAAACTTAAACGGATCGGGAATTGCGGAATTGTAAAGCGTATACCTCCGCCATAACTAAACCTAAGTCTTTCCCAGCTAAAAGCGGCGAAATAATCTCCTAATCTGTCCGGGTTCTCAATTCCGGCGCTGTCAAAAAACAAATCAAACGCCAAAACTCCGGGAACAAGCGGGAATCTTAATTCTACCCAACTATCTAAAAGCAAGTGTCCTTTAAATCTAAATTGATCACTCCACCCTCTTCCTACAAACATCCCGTCTACAGCAAGACGGTTTGAGTCTTCTATTCTGGGATTTCCATGCTCATCTCTGCGTCCATCACCCAAAAATTGAGGTTGAGGTAAAATCAGTGATAATCCTGTATGAAACGCAAATATCGTTCTGAAATTCCAGTTTTCTGTCACAGGAATATTTAATAAAGTATGGAAAAACTGAAACCTTGTATCGGTGCGGAGGAAATGCTCTCTTTCGTTATCCCCTAAACCGTGAAACCCAAAACGTTGAGAAAGAAAGAAACCTCTGCTTGGATCCCAAAAAATATCCCGTTGATCGAGCGACATCGCCATCCAAATTGAATGTCTTGGAATCCAGGTATTGTTTCCGGCTCTAAGAACAGGATCAAAAGGTCTGTAAAGTTCGTCATAAGAGTTTCGCAAGATACCAAATCTTACTCCACCGCTCAGACCAAAAATGCCCGCAGGGGTAAGCCATCTGTATCCTGTATTAACACCGAGTGATAAAAACCACTGGTCATAATCCATCAAATAATCTCTGGCAGGAATTCTGCCGGCAGCGTCAAATTCTTCCCGTGAATTGAAACCATCAGGAAACGCCCAAGGTTCATTTCCAAACCAAACCGGATTTTGGTTATTCATCGTTGCAAAACGAGTGGAATAAAAAGCGGATAAGTCTATACCAAGCGATAAAGGCAATCCAAAAGCCCACCTGTGAAGATAATTGACTGAAAAATTAGAAGAGTCAACAACTGACGAATTTATCTCGACACCAAGTTCATTTCCGGTTCCCGCCAAATTACGATCATTCCATCTTAAAAGCCCGGAAATTGGGAACGCATCAGGGTCTGCACTTCCGGAAAAGGTAAGACCAAATGAAATATCTGTTGTGGGCATTTCTTCCACAGTAAAGACCAAATCCATTAAGTTTTCGGTACTTCCCGGCAATGTATCGGGAATTATCATGGAAAAATATTGAAGGTTAAAAAGATTTCTCATTGCGTCCATTATTTTTGTTCTAGAAAAAACATCACCTGGAACCAACGGGATTTCCCGTAAAATTACCTCCTCTCTGGTTTTCCTGTTTCCAATAACCGTAATACTTTCAACGTAGACTCTTCCTCTTTCAATGATATGAATCGTATACGAAATCGTATTGGTTTCGTTATTTATTTCAGGTATTCTTGTAATTGAATTAAAAATATATCCGTTCTCAAAATAAAGGTCTGATACACGCTGCATATCGTTTTCAAGACGGCTCATATTAACAACATCGCCTACTCTGGAAGTGACAAGCCTTTGAAGCTGAGTATCAGAAAAAATTACATTGCCCGCAAATGAGATACCGCCAAATCTGAATTCGCTGCCTTCGTCAATCATGAAAGTAAGAATCAAATTTGTTCCTCTGCCGTCATCTGTATCGATTGTTCGAGTAACGTCTCTTACCTGCATATTGATATATCCGCGATCATGGTAAAACCTTGTTAAAGCCTGCCTGTCCGCGATAAGTTTTGCTTCCTGAAACGCTCCGTCATTTAAAAGAGAGCTCGCTCTTAATGACAACTGGCCTCTTAACTGTCTGTTAGAAAACCTTGAATTGCCATGAAACTCAATTCTTGAGATAGTTATTCTGCCGCCTTCAACAATATTAAAAACAAGATTGATTGTCTGGTTGTCCGCCGGTATTTCGGAAACGGTAACAACTACATTCGGATAACCTCGTTCAATATACAAATTGGTAATAGCTTCGATGTCAGAACGCAGTCTTGCCTGATTGTGTATATCACGTGACCGTGTCATTATAGCGTCGTTTAATTCCGTACGCCGTATATTATTATTCCCGACAAAAGTTATTCTGTTAATAGTCGGGCGTTCAACAACAGTAAAATTGATAACAACATCATTGCCGCCGATACCGCCCCGCCGAAGTGAAGGTTCGACTTGATCAAAATATTCCAACGCCCAGAGCCTGCCGGAAATTTCCCAAAACAAACTGTAATCGAAAAGACGCCCTCTGAAAGGGTTCATTATCCCATCAAGTTCTGAAGCGTGAATATTCCTTAACCCGGAAAAAGTTATATCTCTGATAGGTCTTCCAAGATACCAGTCTTCTTCACCGTTTGCATTTGCCGTTTCCTGAGCAAAGCACAAACCTGCCAAGAAAAACAAAAAAATCGCAAAAACTCTAAATTTCATTAAAACTCCTAAAATGATCTGCTCCAGCTTAGAGTAATCGAATTATCACTCACCCACCAATTTTCAGGGTGATATGGGAAAAAAGACCATCTGATATTTACTCCAAAAGGACTTTGTAATTCAATTCCAATATCAGGCTCAAACCTTAAACCGCCAAAATAAATATTGTTTTCATCATATCTCATTCTGAACATACCATGGACAAATATATCCTGCCCGATGTATCTACCTATGAAAACAGTCGTATTGTCAAAAAAGTTACCAACCCTGTGGCCTCTATTCATTTCATCATCAAAACTTGTCCCAAATCCTCCGGTTGCTCCTGTTACAACAGCGTTTTGAAAAAACCTGCTGCGGACAGTGAACATATCCAGCCCCAGCCAATTCCTTACCTGCCTTTCAAATTGCCGCATAAAAACAAGCTGTGTAAACGCATCTGAGGTCGCGATAACCTGAGTTAATATCTCTGCCGTGGAGCCGATTAAAAAACGCATATCCGCCTGATCATCTCCCTGAACATTCATCATATTATGCCCTAAGATTGAATATAGTTCAAGCTGGGTTATGCCGGGGTTTGACTCAAATCTTGGGACAAAGCTCAATAAAGGCTGATTTTCTACAATCATGGAAATTGTTACAGGGCCCGCTTCTGCCCGGTCGCGAATTTCGGCTCTGGCGCTGAAATGCGGATCAAATCTGGTTTCATTTTCCCTGAAAGTGATGTTTCCCTGGCGGATAATAAAACTGCGATCAAGGTAATTTAACTCTCCCGAGCGAATTCTTACATCGCTGTGCAGCATATATTGCCCCGCCATGTTATCCGAAGAAGCTAAAATAACAGTTCCCATTTCCGGACTGGCTCTTAAAATGGGGTTAAGCAAATTCGGCCATAAAAATTCAACATCAGAGCCGGCAGTTATTCTGAAATTGGTAGTTATATAAATTCCTATATCTTCAAGAGAGTCGTCTCTTTCCATGTTTTGCCTTGCGTCTTCCATATTGACACCGAGTACAGCGTTAGTTGTTAAAAAATCGCCGCTTATCTCCATTGATGAATCAGGAGAAAACAAAGATTCAATTAAAAGATTTATATTACCCGAAGCATTTCCATTCGCTAAAAATCCGGCTATATTAAAATCATAAGGAACAGGAGTATTTCTTGGTATAACGATATCCAAACCGATATTTACAGGAACCCAATTTTCAAAAACAAACCACCCGTGAGTGGTTCCGTTTCCTGCTCCTACCGATGTGGAAACAGGACCGAAAGCAATTTCATATCCTTCCAATACTGCGTTAAACGGAACAAGACGGATATCTTCAGGGATAAAATTAGGCACTTGAAAACGAATGCTTGAACCTCTCGCATTTCCAAAAAATTCCGGATTTAAAATTGGGCCGCGAATATCGATATTTCCCGTAATAAAACCGCCGCTTATATTAAAATCATTGTTTCTGGATATTAATGACCAAAGTCCGGCTAAATCAAAAAAGAAATTATTAAAACTTGCGTTGATAATACCGTTTCTGAAAGTACCTGCCAAAGACCCGCGTATCGGCAAAGGAGCGGACAGACCTGCGAAAAAATTTCCTTCATTGTCCATGTTAAGCCTGAACATATCCCTGATTCCGCCGCTGACGGAGGTAGTTCCATGATTTGCGGAAAAGTTAAACATAAACGGCTCCGCTGCGGCTCCGCTGTAAAGTATATTTTCGAATTTCAGAACACCGTCTAAAACATCCAAGGCGCTGCGAATATCCTGCCATGAATCTGTTTGATTAAAATTAGCGTTCAGAGTGATTATGCCTTCAAGACTTCTTTCCATTAACATTCCGCTTAAATTCGCCCTGAGACTTGTTATTCCTTCTGCCCTGTTAAATCTGAATTCCGGAAAAACAGTTCTTAAATCGGAAATAACTAAATCAAAATCGTTAAACAAAATTTCATCATTGTTTAGACTGATATTCACTGAAACATCCAGTGGATTGTCTTGAAACCTTGTTCTCAGCGAAGATATATTAATGTCGGCGTTAAAAGAATTTATGGAATTCCATGAAACTCCGGCGTCAGCCGTAAGCAAAATTGTTTCGCTTCCGCCGAAGAATCTGTTTACACGCATATTGTTGATTAATGTTTGAATGTCAATATTTCCGTCTATGATTGAGCCCTCTACAAAAATATATCCTTCGTCAAACTGCGCCTGCGCCTGAGTTTGCCTTTCCGATAAATTTGCGTTTATTTCGATAAACGAAAAGTTATCGTTCCAGACAAAGTCCGCAGAGCCTTCCAAAATTCCGGCAAAATCTCTGTATATCAATTCACCAAAACTTGCCCCGAATTGATTTGCCGTTCCTGAAATTCTAAAAATATCCGTTCCGGAAGCGTTTCTGTCACGAATCGAAAAATTGTTTATATCGACATTCCATAAATCATTTGAGGCGTATCTGGCATTTATGAATAAATTCAGATACGCTATTCCCAGCCCTTGATTTGGTATGTTCATAATTAATGGAAAATCATGCGCTTCAAAAAAAGCGGAAATTACATTGGTGTTTGATATATTTGCGTAAATATTTAAACCGTTAGGGTCATGTACAATAAATGTATTTCTGTCAAAAATATGTCCTTCCAAATTCCATGATAATCCCATAAAACTTGCGTTTAATTCAAGATTGAGTTCATTGGGGTTTAAATAATTTAAATCAGCATTTATTAACAATTCATTTTGATCAAACAAAAATGTTCCATTATTTAATAAAATTTGCCTGTTGGTTCCCGACAAAGACAAAAACCCGGGAGAACCGTTAATATCAAAATTAACAGCCGGAGCGTTTAAAATAACATTGTTAAAATCAGTTGACAAAAATATTTCTGTGTCAATGTAAGAATTTTTTAAATTATTAAAAAACGGCAGGTTAAAATTGCCCATACCCATAAACGGAGAAATCACCGAATATATTTCATGTAAAGAAACAGAATTTAATCTTGCGGAAGCTGTCAATTCCCGCGGAGAATTATACAAAACTTCAAAATCTATAGAGCCTTCGTCTGCCAGGTAACTGGAAAATAAAACTGTTATATCCCTTTCTTGGGGAAATATATACAAGCTTATGTCATTTATTTGCGCTTGAGCAAAACGAATTTCATCGCTTGCGACAAGAATTCTTTCGTTGTTATTTGAAATATTTAATATTGTATTTAAACTTTCTCTTCCAGTAAAAGTAAAATGTTCAAAACTAATTCTTCCGCTCGGCAAAAATGAGTTTAAGTCCAGCCTGCCCAATACCGAAAGACTTCCCTGCAAGCGGCCGGCGGATGATGAGACTTCGGCAGCAGGCGAGAAAAAACTGAACTCGTCAATTGTGACTAAATCTCTATCTCCGTAAATATTGATATTAAGGCTGTTGTTTTGGGGAAAGCGCAAATCCAAACCGCTGAGATAAATGCCGTAATCCAATAATTCATTTTTATAATTGAGGTGCAAATCCCCTGTCAGTTTCATTCGGGTTATTTCAGATACATCATTCCATTGTTCAGAGAATACGATAACATCAGATAACAAAAATTCATTTAGACTCAGGCCGGCGGAAATTTCGCTTGTGTTTGTGTCATAAACAAAAAGGTAATCAAAATTATCGCCATTGTCATTGATTGTTAACAAACCGTCATTAAACCCAAGTGAAATAACAGCCGGGTTTAAAGAAAAAATAACCTCTCTTGCATTACCGCCGGAAACGGAACTCCTGAAAAGAGACGGGTTTACATTTGGCGTATTCTGAGCAGAACAAACAAATGTGTTCAGCGATAATTCCGCCTGCGCAGACGGCGATTGTTCGCCATTTGAAGCAATTATATTTATGCCTATATCAGTATTAAATATGATATTTCTGTTTAAAAAGTTTTCGTAAACAATTTCTGCGTTAAACCTTCCCGAGAGAATAATATCGCCGTCTTTGCCCGAAACATTAACATTAAAATTATTAATGTTATACATTCTGCCGTTGTCAATAAGAGTAAAACTTAAATTACTAATTACATAATCAACATTCTGCGGAAGGAATATAAATGTTTGTTTTAATATTTCTTCAATGGTGGGCGGATATGTAAAAAGCGAAAAAATATGTTCTATTATGTATCTGTCTCTTTCTAAATCAATATTAAATACAGGGCGATTAATTTGAACTGTATGCAAAAATGTATTTCGTCCCAGCAATAATTCCCAAATTGAAAAGCGCATTCTTACATTCGATACAGAAAAAAAATCTTCTCCGTTAACCAAAAATCTTAATTCTCTAATATCAAAATGTCCAAAAAATGACGGGCGAAGCGAAGCATAATGTATTTCCATACCTGTAAAATCTTCGATATTTTTTATAAATTCACTCCTGATTTGCTCCATCGCCGAGGTTAAAGCCGCTTGCATCGGCCGCATAGCGATGGCGGATATTAACATTAGTCCCGCAAATATGGCGATTTTTACATAAATCATACGAGGAAGTTTACTTTTTCCGCCCTTTGAGACTAAAATAGACAAATTTTTATCCTTTTTGGTTTTGTTCTATAGATTATAACATATTTGGAGGCAAAATGTATCGGAATTAATGCAAAATTATTAAGATTTTATGTTTTTTGTATGTTGATCTGCTTTTACGCCCGGCGGGACTCGCCTTCCTTTCGGCAACTTCCCGTTTGATTTTGTTCTTGCGCCCGGCGGGACTCGAACCCACCACCTACGGATTCGAAGTCCGTTACTCTATCCGGATGAGCTACAGGCGCATCGTTTTTGGGTGGATAGACCACTCACCTCATTTTTGTAAAAACAAATGTGAGTCGTATTCTTCCAACCTTACTGCAGGGTGGATGACGGGTCTCGAACCCGCGACGACAAGAACCACAATCTTCTCCACACTGTCTATATATTTATATACAAATATATATAATGAGATTATACGTTTTTTTTGTGATATATGTCAATATATGGCTATATATAATAATTGACTTTTTAATTAACCTTTGTTTTTTCGATTAATTTTCCGCCGGACTTGACCTCTTGACTTGACCTTTATTTTGACGTTATTTAGCGTTCTGTAAAAAGGCGCACGGCGGCAGCTCGATAATTTTACTGTTGTTTTTTTTTGCCTCGACGACAAGAGTCAAAGGTCAAGTCCTGCAAGCTTTTTTTGATTTCGCTACTAACTCTATACTACATAAAGAATTAACAGCAAAATAATCTGCGAAGGCTTTTCCTAAAATCTTGTCGTCGTGATTATCAGGCATTAGGGGCGAATAAAAACAGTCTGGAGAGCTTTGAGTAATCCTTCTACTTCCGCAGCTGCATTCACACAATCTTGTAAAGCGTTGTTTAAATCTGCGGAGGCTTTTTCTGTTGCGGATTTAGTTCCTTTTTTAAGCGCGAGCGCTATTATTGCGTCTCTTTGTTTTTTAAATATTTTTTCCGCTGCTTCGTTTTTAGCTTTCAAGTTTTTTTTTGCAGCTTCGTGTTCTTTTAAATATTTCGGGATAACCGATTGTCTGATTGTATCCGATGCCACACTTATTGCCATTAAAACATTTTCGTCGTCTTTGTTTATTACATCATAAGTGTGTCCGTTTAGGACATTGATCCGATGCTTGCATGGTAATCCCATGTTTGCGGCTTGGCAGGTGCATGAAATAGTTATTGAATCAAGCGTAAGCTCAAGTTCGTACGGCTCTGTCGCTGATCCTTGTTTGTATATTACATATTTTTCCATATATGTAATTATGATTTTATGGGCTTTGTATATATATGTCAATATAGGTTTATACAGAATGTTAATAATCGTCTAAACGCAACCTACAGCCACGAAGTCCTTTGTATGCTCTTTTTCTGACGACGCTTATTCCGCTAAGACTGGTTTTTTCAACTGCAAACAATAAGGCATCTATGCAAATTGAATTATCTCTCTCTAACTGCCTAAAGCGTCGCCATAAATCGTCTGCATGAGTAAAATCCTGCCTTCTGCCAGTGATGTTCAGATTTTCTACTAAGAACCGCTTGATTTTACTTTGTTGGACGGCTTCCGGGTCGTAGTTAATGCTGGCAAGGTGCTCGGCGAATACTGCTTTCTCTAGCCGCTCAAGGCGGGTTGTGGCTTCCGTCCTTATGGTGATGGCGTTTTTGAGAGCTGCGTTGTCCGCCAATAATGCCGCAAGTGTTTTATTGTTACCGCCATCGCCGATTATAACAAGAGTTTCTTCAAGGGTAAAATCGGCAGGTGTCGTGCCTGATTTTTCTGCTTCTTGAAGTTTAATGGTTAAACCCTGCAAATTTTTTGTAGGGTCTCCGGCTACTTTATGCGTCCAGTTTCTGATTGTTTGCTCAGTAACCCCACACAATTCCGCGATTTCTTTAATTGTCATTTATCGCCTTTCCCTCTACCCCTAGCTTAAACGCCTCTTCCTGTTCTGCTTTAAAAACCTGTAATGCAAGTAGCCAAAATATGATATATTTAAGCCGATATTAATAGCAGGGGTTAACAAATAAAACTGTTCCCTCTTTAAGGCGCATTAAGAGTTATTTGGCTGCTTCTGCCCAAACCCACGGATATGGGTAAATTACGTTGTTTTCTATGCGCTCTATCATCCGGTTTTTTTGGTGTTTTCATAACGACCCATTCCAGCTATTACTGAATGAGGCTCTTCGGGAATCCCCGCTTCTTTAATTTTGTTCATTAGCCTTTCGTTCTCTCGTTCTTTTTTTCCTAATTCAAAAGCTAGCTTTTTTTCTCGCTCGGAAGGGGATTCGTGGTAGTTTCTCATGTCGTTATGCATTGCATGGTCTATAATATTTGGCTCATATGTCTCCCTAAAGTATCCACGACGGTTTAGCTCGCATTCCAATAAAAAGATAAAAGCCTTTGAAACGCTTGGAATTTTATTTATATCTGCAAACCTTGCTACTGCCTTCTGTATCCATTCTGGATACCTAATATTCTTTTCTTTTGCCATACCCCATTGTCGGACATTTTTAATTTTTTTTCAATAAATTTCGGTAAAACCCATTGACAATGTGGCGTGTTTTGAGACACGATATCAATGATGAAAACACAGAAAAAACCAAGTTCAATCAGTTTACCTATTTGGATGGATGCAGCTGTTCGTGATTTAGCGCAGAAACACAAACGGTCAATAAGCGGCGAAATCGAGTTTCTTATCGAGGAGGCGATCAAAAACAATATGCCGGAAGTATATGCGCAACAGCATGAAAAAAGCTCTGGCGGAAAGCCTGCGGCTTGAGGAGGGGGATAAATGGAGGCAAAAAATGGCTGAAAAACAAATTAGCGAAGCGCACGAGCACACAACGCAGGAACTCCAGCGCTTTCTTTTAAAAGTTAAAGAGATTATGGGGGAATAAGACTATGTACTCGTACGAGCGGGCGCTCCAGTTCAAACGCACAGGCTTTATTGTCGGTAACGAAAAGTCCGGGCTTATTGCCCGCGGCGTACCGAATGATCTCGCCGTGCAGGATTCCGGCTCGCCGATCCTCATACTCGTGGCATCCGTTGGTGTGAAAAAAAACCGCCTGTGCGTAGATGTTAAAGGTTACAGCGCGGGCGGCATAACGTGGACGCTTGAGTTTATCGAAATTGAAGGCAACACCGCCGACTTTAACGGCGTGTGGGATCAGCTCGATACGATCCTCAATAACAAGCGGTACGTCGGCACGGATGGCAAGGTGTACCGGATACAAATCACGATGATCAACTCTGGCTATAACGCGGACTACGTTTACGAGTATGTCAAAACCCGCCGCCGGAGCGCTTTTGCCGTTAGGGGCACGGACTGTCTTGCCAGCGGTGAAACATATCGGTTCTTTAGCCCGTCGGCGCAGGAAAAACTCGGCTTCGCTAACGCCCTGCACGTAAGCACAGGCAAACTCAAGGACAGAATTAGCAGTGCCATTACCTCATCGTTTTGGGTTACCGGGCAACTACAGCCGCCTTGGTATCCTAATTTTAGAGAGGACTGTCATGACGATTATTTTAAGCAACTCGCGGCGGAGTGCTGCAAAAAAAAAGATAACAACGTGCTGTATTGCTATGCGTATAACCTCGCCGCGCTGGAGCTTGCCGCCGAATACTGGTGCAAGGAGCACCTCGGCTTGCCAACACTGGACTGGACGGCGTTTTGGGAATCTGCCAAGAGCGGCGAGTTTTATGCGGAGAAAACATCTTGAATACCTGCACCATTGCGCCTCGCCACACGGCCGGCAGTCCCTGCCCTGTTTATTTGGGAGGCATTCGATATCGGAGTATTTGTGACGCAAGTTTCCAAACAGGGGTATCGAGCGTGTGGATGTTAAAACGCCTAAAAGATAGTAAAGGAGCGCCTGTGTTTATTCGCGGTACGGCACTGGTTGAGTGCGAATGGGTAAAGCAAACGCTGGCAAGCAGCGGTTTGGAGGTAGGTAATGAATAGCAGCGAATCCCTGGAATTACAAGGGATAAAAATTGCGGTTGAGCATATGACATTGGAAATCCTAAAGCAGCGGCAAGGTGCTGAAGAGAAATCGCGGTTTGAGGGGTTGCCGGAGTGGGTGACGTTGGAACAGGCGGCTGCTATTAAGGGCGGCCCATTATTAACAACGTACCGCCAGCGCTCTTTTTTACGCCCATGCTGCGGACGTAATTACCAGATGGTCGGCGGCCGTCGCTGTTGGCACAGAGACGATGTTATTCCTTGGCTTGCGATAACAGACAGGGAGCTAAGAGATTACGCGGATAAATACGACGTTAAGCTGCCCGATAATTACGCGGAAAGGGGTGCGGATTAATGATTGACGAAAGGCACGAACTCATAGAGGTCTTATTAGAGCTTATGGGCGATTTTAATAATCTACAAAATGAGTTGACCGCCAAACCGCCGTGTTATTTAGAAATTATTGACTGCATCGACAAAATGACCAAAACGCTAAAAAATGCCAAGGCGCATTTAAGCAAAATGAAGGAGGAGCTTGCGGATGTTAAAGATACGCATACGGACGCTAATACCGATCCGTCGTGACTCTAAAAAAAATAATTATTTAAAGCCCGGCGAATACGACGCTGAGGTTACAGAAGGCGGCGGTTTATATATTTATGGAAAGTTTGGAGAGTATGAAATTTTACCCGGGCAATTCGAAGCGATAAAAGCCCCAAGGCAATTATTAGAATACTGGCGGCATACATTTCGCTTGATAGATGCTCAAGCGAAATATTGTCAAGAAAAAACTTATGTGACGGCGTGTATTTTGCAAAGCGTTCAAGGCAAGCATGAGGTTGCAAAACAACGATTCGGGAAACTATTTGCAAAGGAGGGTTTAAATTAATTTCTAAGACCGCGCAGAGTGAAGCGGCGCGGCAAACAAAAAATAAAAACTTCACAAGGAGACATTATGTGTATGATTATTACAACGTCCTCTTGGAAAGGCGGGACGGGAAAAACAACGCTTAACGTGCTGGCTATGGAAACACTGGCAAGAAACGGAAAAAAAGTCCTTGGCATTGACTTAGATTCCAACTGCGCCCTATCGCAGTGTTATGGTCAATTATTAAAGGATTACACGTCGATGGAATTTCTATCGGCGGCGGTCGAAAATTTTCAAGGCGTTTATAAATGCTCTGAAAACATCGACCTAATACCCGGGAATATTAAAAATGTTTTGTTAAATAATATTTCCGATGTACAATTAAAAATAAATTTAAAGCGATCGGGGTTAATGGAGCGGTACGATTATATAATAATTGACCCGCCAGGTTATGTTGGCTCGCACACGCGCAACGCGGTGTTTGCGGCAAATGCGCTTGTAATTCCAGGCACCTGCTCTCGCATAGACTTTGAGGCAACCAAGTTGTACTTTTCGGAATTGCAACAATACGGATTAGACGCAGAAACATTTGTCTGCATGAATGCCTTTAGCTCAAAAACTAACTTGCCGGGCATCGTTGAAATGTACCGCAGCGAATTCGGCGAGTTTTTAATCCCAGACCCTGTGCCATATATTGCGTCGCTAAAAAAACTAACTAATGACGTGCATTACCCATTGGCAGCTTCGGTTCGCAAGCGCCTAGAGGACTATGTTAAATACGTTATTGGCGGAGGTATTAAATGTTGAAAATAGAAAACTTTATATCTAGGACACTGCTTAAAAAACTGTCCGGCGCACAAAAAAAGGAAATTTTGTGTGCGATAAAAAATAAATTTCCCGTAATGTTTACTGGCGATCTCGATCTAGCGTATACGATGGCGAACGAATTAAAAACCAAAGGCGTTGTTGCCTTTACGCCGGAAACGCTCTGCACTGTCGAGTTAGGTGCAAAAATACCAAAAAAAAAGGAGTTTGTCAATGAATAGCAAAATAACAGAATTGACAGTAGCAACAAAAAGAATGCTTTGCGAACTCGTCGAAAAATCGGACGAGGATTATAAAAAAATTGAATCTGCGCAACGTTGTTTTGACGACGCTGTAAAAGCGTTGCGGACTTTAGAATTAAGCGACTTGTGCGCTTCGTCTGGCGAAGAGCAGCAAAAACTAATCGTTAGCCAACAGCAAGTCCGCGAGTGTTACGCAAAACTAAAAAGGGTGCTGCTTGAAATTTACAAAGATATATTTAACTCAATAAAGGAGAAGATGTGATATGCCAAAATTAGAAAACGCCGGACGGTTCCGGCAAATACCACTTGATCAGATAATCGTCGGCGAAAATGTCCGCACTGATTACAACAATATCGACGAGCTTGCCAACAGCATTTTAACTGTCGGGCAGTTAGAGCCAGCACTGGTTAAATCGCTCGGCAAAAATAACGACACGGGTCTTGAAATGTTTGAGATTGTCGCAGGGCACAGGCGGCGGCTTGCGTGTTTAAGGCTGCGGGAGCGTGGCGAAAGCGTCTCTATGCTTGACTCTGTTATAGTTAGCGGCGAAAGGCTGACACTCCAGCTAATCGAAAATTTACAGCGAGACGATCTAAGCCCGCGAGACAGAGAGGCTGGTATTTATAAGCTCGCGCAGTCAGGTATAACCAATAAAGAAATAGCAGCTCGCCTGTCGTTAAACGGGACTTTTATTTCACGCAACCTTACCGCTTATAAAATCCGCTCGGCTGCAGAAAAAGAAGCGCAGGGCGACAAAAAACGCATTACCGAAATTTCTAATATTTCCACGCAAGCGTTATCTGAAATCACAGGGGTAAAAAAAGAACACATGGCACGAATGGTGCAAAAATTAATTGACGGTGGCGGCACGCTCTCTTGCGCTCGGCAATTAATGCGTGAGTATAATTCATCTAACAAAGAGCCCTCGCTGGTTTCGATAGATAACACTTCGCCAGAAAAAAACGAAAGTGCGGAATTTAGCGATCCGCTTATGGACGACGATACCTTGCCGGACGATGGCAATATCCACGTATTGCCGCCACAAGAAACAAAAACAACGTCGGCGAAAAAATCTGCATCGCAATCTCCGGCACGAACACTGGAAATACCGCCACATAAAAAAGTTGACCTCAATTCGGTGCAGGTAGTTATACAAGAATACATCGACAAAGTAAGCAGTGGCGAAGCTGGTTATGAGTACGAATATAAAACAGACGCTGCCTACGAAATATGGGCGCTCTTACTTGCGGAGCTTGCCGGGCAGTAATGGAAAAAGAGCGCAACCCTAATTTTATTTATATGTACGCTGAAGCCGTTGAGCAAGAGATCGCTATAAGTAAAAAGACAGGGGATATATTTTGTGCGGACGGCGTTAGGTATAGTGCCGCCGAGGTTGCGCTAATAGCGTCTGGCGAAGTTCCGGTTACGTTAAAAGAGCATGCTATAAAAAAATTGTTTAATGGGGAGATTGTGGGTTATGAGCGAAAGGCAGCAGATGATAAAAGAGAATTCGTTAAAAACGGCGGAGCAGAAAGCCCAGATAACGCTAAAAGTTACGGCGGCAAAGTGGCGCCTCCTCCAGCAGTTGGCGTGGAAAATGGGAGTGGAGAGCTCGACATTTATTGAAAAGTCCATAGCTAGGTTTGATTGTTACGGTGCGTTAATGCGCTGGTTGCTTTGGGGTTATAAATGATTTTAGTTGACTGGTTGCTTGGGGGGCGTTTATAAGTGCGTCGAGCAGATAAATACAGAAACAGGCTTTTTGAATACCTCCAGTATAAAGGTGTTGACAATTCCAAAAACCCCACTGCTTGTCCTAATACAAGCGCACACAAGAACGGAGATTCTAAGCCGTCGTTTAGTATGTACGAAAAAGACGGCGTACAATACTGCGGTTGTTTTGCGTGCGGGATAGGCGGCGGCATCTATGACATGGTAGAGCACTTCGAGGGCATAAAAGATTTTAACGAGCAGGTTAATTTTATTGAGCGTTTTTTTGGAAGCTCTACTTATATAGCACCATCGTCGCCGCTATCGAGTTACGCAAAAAAAGACAATGTAAAATTTAAGCCCGACGAAAGGGCTATGCAAACGCTCGAAGAGTATCTACGAAAAAATCCTGCAAGCGAGAATCAAATAAGGCGCTTTTTAGAAGAGCGTGCTAATTACAGTACTGGCGGCGGGACGCACTTGCAAGAAGCTGGAAGCATCACAAACTACCCCGACGATATCATTCCATTTTATTTAGATTATTTCCTGTATTGGCCCGGACTCGACATTGTACGTAAAGACCTGTCAAGCGACGTATTTAGAAAGTGCGGCATTCCTACCAAGGGGCGCGACAATGAAAAATCGGCGTGGGAACACTCTGGCATCATAATGAAGCTGGGAACGGGTTACAAATTGCATTATTATCAAAAGCTGTATTGCGACACTTGTAAAAGCTCCGAGGTATACCGCAAAGCGTTAGAAAATGCAACCGACGCGGACGAGTTGTTAAAAATTGACAAAATGCTTGAGTGCGGAAAGTATCAAAAAGGCGGGTTTTGTCACAGGTGTGAAAAGCGCAACACTGTCGGCGGCACTACATTCCCCATGCCGTTTAAAATTGACGAGACGTTGCCCGCAATAATCGTCGAGGGTGAAATGGATGCGCTCTCTTGTGTCGCTGCCGGACATAAAAATGTGATATCAGCTGGCGGTACGTCGGGGCTGACTGGCCCCAAGGTCAAAGATTATCTGCTGAACGTACCGGAAATAATTTTAATGTACGATGGTGACGACCACGGGCGCGAGGCGAGCGGTTTAATTTCGTTAAAAGAACGCAAGTCCAACATTCCCATGATGTTGCAACGCACGGGTTATGCCGGAAAAATAAAGCTCGCCGAATTATCACAAGATGCAGGCTGTAACGACCCCGATGCTATTATCCTGGCCAGAAGAAAGGACGTAATAGCGGCGGCGATCGAGAGTGCCAAGGAATACGTTCAGCCTCCGCCGTCAGTCAAAGAGCCAAAGCATAAATCGTTCGAGTTTTTTCAAGATTTAAGTAGTAAGCGTTTAAAATGTTTGTTACGCAAAATTAAAAGAAGCGCATTAGACCCTGCTGATGCACAGCGGTTTATAACTGCGTGTATAAAAGCATTTCCAGATGAGGATACGGTTAATTGTCTTAAATCATGGGGTGCAGTTCACAAGGAAATCGCAAATAAAAACGATGCTACTCCGGCGTTCTTGTTGGAAATAGCATCTAAATATTTAAGCCGTTATTTGCAACGGCAAATAGAAAAAGAATTAACTCCCATTGAGGAATTGTTGCAACGCATTAAAATTCAAAAAACAAAATTTAAACTTGATTTTGATGAGTTGGATATAAACGAAAATGCCAGAAACTTTGCCTATTACGGAGGTGTCCGTTCTGCTGCTTTAATGCTTGCGGATATCTTCGACGGCAGAATAATATACAATGCCGCAAAAAACGACAAACGTTTTTATTTTTTTAACGGCCATACTTGGCAGCACGAGCCAGATATTACAGGTGTAATTTACAACACATTAATGCTTGTTATGCGACACTTTTTGAGAGAAGCAAAAGAAAAAGACGGCGAGTCGGAGGCAAAGGAAAAAGAAAAAAACAGGCTCATGTTTACACTTAGTAAGCTGGAAAGCCGTTCATTGCGCGTCGAAATACAACACGAATTTGCGGGGTTAAAAGCCGAGGGCGTTTATCATAATTCCGACGACGAGGACGATCCGCTGCATTTCGACGGCGAGGCAATAAAAGAAACATTAACGCTCCTTGATGGCGTTATGGATTTTTCTGGCAAGGAGCTCGTTTTTCGCACAGCGCACCCGCAAGAATACAGGAGTCGCACCTTGCCATATAAAGTTGACGATGTGAAAAATGGCGGCGAGTGTGAAAAAATATGGAACTTTATGCGCGGCAATTTTAGAAACTCCGAAACGCTGGAAACGCTTATGTATTGTTTGTCTATTATTCCATCGCGTGCTTTTTATAAAATGGGTCAATTTTGGATTGGCGGCAAAAACACCGGAAAGTCCACGACAATGCGAATTATGAATGCGGTTTACCAGTATTTAATCTGCGCCATGGAACCGGATGTTATCGTGCCGAAGGGGAAGGTTTTTGCTTCCAGTAACGGCCCCACCCCCTATCTAGCGCAGTTACCCGGCAAGGGCGCGGCATTTATTAGTGAGCCGGAGGATGGCGCTGTGTTAAACGCTGGTCTTTGGAAAAAACTCACTGGCGGCGACATGGTGACAGCCCGCGGATTGCACGAAGCTCCAAAAAGTTTTAGAAACACCGCGCAGATTGTTATTAACACAAATCACCTTCCAAAGTTTGACGCAAACGATACTGCGGTTATATCGAGGGCGGTTGTCATTCCGTTCCTTGTTTCACACGAGCCGGACGAAAAAGGCACAATGCGGCCGGAAGAGTTTGTCGAATATTTAAAGCCGGAATTTCCCGCATTTATTAAATTGTTAGCCGGATATTACTTGCGGTTTAAAAACGAAATGAAGGGGATTTTACCAGTTTCTAAAGAATGCGAGCAGCACAAAATGGGATACATCGCCGAGGTCGAAAGTGACCTCGATAAATACATCGATGCTTTTTTCTCCTTTGAGCCGCTTGCTGTTACGGTTATACAAAAAGCGTACGAGCATTACACTGCATATTATGGTTACGGCGAAGGTTCGTCTAAGTCCGAAGCTGTTAGCCGACATCGTTTTACAAAATTAATTTTGAAAAATCACAAAGACAAAATAACAGAGCAGGTCAAGCGCGTGGCTATCGAGGGTGAGTATGCGACAAAGCCGACGCGATGTTTTGTCGGCGTGCGTTTGCGTTCGCTTGACGAGGTCGCAGACCGCCCTGTAGAAAAAACAATCGTTGGTTATGAAGTAAACGCCAAGAACGAATTGCCTTTATCTGATGAAGGTATGCCGTTCTAGTAAATAAAATTATATGGAGGTATTTTGTGGAATCGTCAATAACTGAACGGCTCGCCGCCATTTTAGAAGATATTGATGAAGGTATTGCTGAGCTGCAATCTGCTGATGATGCGAGTGGTGCTCTAGTCTTCTTAAAGAGTGCAAAACAAGGTTTGGAAGAATTTATTCACGATATAGAACTGTTAAATGCAGAAAATGTATAAATGCAATTTATATAGATTATAGAAAGAGGAGAAACAAATGATTTATTGTCCACGTTGTACAAACAAACGCGTTATTGCATTAAACGAAATACTAAGCCGCTTCAAATGCTTGGCTTGTTGGCACATTTTTCATTATAGACCGTTAGACGTAAATAAAGAATACAGTGATGGCGGCAATAATGCTTAAGGGTAAAAAAAATAAAGCGGGCTTGGTAAGTAACACAAATATTTGTGGATATAACATAAATAAAATGGAGACAGCATGATGGGTAGATTAACATACGACAAGGTCTATAACTACAAAAAGGTTTTGATAAGCTACAACATTGAATTAAAGAGCTGTGATAACTGCGCTCAGGTTCAAAAAGTAAAAGGCGTAGTCCATTTATGCAATGCAATGGCACGTTGCGGGATTAAGGAAAAAGTCAGGATAGTTGACATCAATGGGATGTGCGATTTGTGGGGAATAAGGTAGGGAAAGAGTGTTAGAAGCAAAAGGGGAAAACCAACTTTTTAAGGATTATTTTTTCGAATGGATGGAAGTTTATAAAAAGGGAATGGTTCGCAATGTTACATATCAAAAATATAAAATGACACATCAGCGGTTGTCTGAACTCTCACCACAATTAACATTAAATGAACTGAATAAACGAAATTATCAACACTTGATTAACGAATACGCAAAGACCCATGAAAAGCAAACGACAATGGACTTTCACCATCATCTTAAAAGTGCAATTTTGGATGCCATTGATGAGGGCTTGGTAAAAACAGACCCTACACGCAAGGTAGTTATAAAGGGAAAATCACCAACAGAGAAAAAAGCAAAATTTCTTAGTTTCAACGAGGTACAAGAATTACTGAAAGTTTTAGATTTAACGTGGTTTGAAAAGAATAACAAAATTAACTGGGACTGGCTTATCCTTTTTTTACTTAAAACAGGATTACGATTCGCTGAGGCTTTAGGGATAACTCCTAACGATTTTGATTTTGAGAATAGAAAAGTTAAAATATCTAAAACATGGGGTTATAAAAAAATAGATGAAACTGGAAGTGATTTCGCAGAGACAAAAAATTCATCCTCCAAAAGGACAATCATTATAGATGAACAGCTTAACGAAGATTTCTTTTTAATAACAAAAGATTTAGAACAAGATAAGCCCCTTTTTGTACGGGGGCGTGTATTCAATTCAACGCCAAATGCTCGACTTGAATCTTTGTGTAAAAAAGCGGATATAACTGTTATTTCGTTACATGGGTTAAGGCACACTCACGCATCTTTATTGATATTTGCGGGTGTATCTATTGCAAGCATTGCCAAAAGGTTAGGTCATGCAAATACAACAACTACGCAAGAAGTTTATTTACATATAATTAAAGAACTTGAAGACAAGGATAACGAAATAGTTATATCGCATTTATCAAAGTTAAATACAACAACTCAAGCGTTGTTATTAGCAAGTTAAAGGAGTGAATAATGACCGACAAAATCAACTTTATACTTGGAGTAGACGATATATTTAAAGCCCCATCTAAAATGCTCGAAATACTGTTGAATAGGGAACATAGGGAATCCGTATTTGTTCAATTTCTTAAATTGTTTAATTACAAATTACACGAAGATTTTTGGCATAATTATTTTCAAGAGGAAGCCGCACAGCGAAAAAAGATGGCACAGGATTTTACTCCGATGTCCGTTGCTGGACTTGTTTCTGAATTAGTACATGAAAGTGGTATGTACTATGAACCGGCGGCGGGTACTGGAGGTATGATGGTAGCACAATGGCAGAGCGATAGATGCCAACACGATCCAATCAATTATAAGCCGTCTCAATATTTATATATCTGCGAGGAATTAAGCGACAGAGCAATACCTTTCTTAATCTTTAATATGGCAATAAGAGGAATGAACGGAGCGGTTATTCATTGTGATACTCTTACAAGAGAATGTTACGGTGTGTTTTTTGTTCAAAATGATAAAGATTATACTTTTGGGTTTTCTAGTGTTAATGTGATGCCGTACAGCAAAGCCTCAGAGGATTATTTCAATGTCAAATTCGTAGCAGAAAAATATCCGGCGCATATCGAGTCGCCGAATCCATTTGCAGTGAGGTAAAAAATGAAAAAGTTTGAAATACGCGTAACTGGGTATACGTACCCAGTATCTTATATCTATAGCATTGAAGCTAGTAATAGGAAAAAAGCAAAAGATATAGCAATGCAAAAGTTTTTTGATGAGAAAGATGGGCGCAAGTATGATTTTCATAAAATAAGAACAATGTGGGAACACAAGGAGGTAAACAATGGCTGATTTTAACCCTGATGTAATAAAAGTGCCAGTAAAACTGGAAGGGCGGAAGTTTTTATCATTTGAAGAATTCGGGAGTCTGATCAAATAATGTTTAACTGCATCCTGTCCGGAAACAATATAGATTCTCTTAAAACTATACCCGATAATTCGGTGGATTGTTGCGTAACATCGCCGCCTTATTACGGATTAAGAGATTACGGAACAGCGACATGGTACGGAGGTGATCCAGAGTGTAATCATTTCCGCGATAATAAAATTGTTAAAGGAATTTATACCAGTGATGCAAAGCCAAAAGGCGATTCCATTTTCAAAACTGTTTGCAAAAAATGCGGTGCTTACCGAGAAGATCATCAAATTGGTTTGGAAGATACGCCGGAAGAATATATTGAAAAACTTGTTCTTGTTTTCCGGGAAGTAAAACGCATATTAAAAAATGAAGGAACGCTATGGGTTAATATTGGCGATTCTTACAATGGCAGTGGAAAAAATAGCGGGAACACAAAACCATTAAACGGAAAACAATCAACTAATACAGCAAGTCACGCCGTTAAAGCGATTAAAATAAAGTCTATTCCGCAAAAATCATTATTCGGCATACCGTGGCGGCTTGCATTTGCTCTTATCAACGACGGCTGGATCCTGCGGCAAGACATCATTTGGTCAAAACCTTCTGTAATGCCGGAATCAGTTAAAGATCGCTTTTGTAAATCCCATGAATATATTTTTTTATTTTCTAAAAAAACAAAATATTATTTTGATTTCCAGTATGCCCTTGAGCCAGCTGCTTACGATGGTCGCAGAGACACTGTTATGAAAGGCAGCGCAAAATATGCCGAGACAGATTTTTCTTGTCAAACAAAAAATACATTTTTATCCAAAGAACACGAGCGATGGCCGCAGCGTGGGTATATCACAAAAGAAGGTGCGACCGGACTGAGCGAACAGCATCACGGCTCATCTATTCCAACCAGACCGTTGCGAACCAAGCGGGATGTCTGGGTGGTCGCAAGTGAGCCGTCAGATTTAGGTCATTTTGCAATGTTCCCTCAAAAACTAATACTCCCTTGCATATTATGCGGTTGTCCTGAAAATGGAGTTGTTCTTGATCCCTTCATGGGTTCCGGAACAACAGCAGTGGTTGCGGTTAAAAATCTAAGGCGTTACATCGGGTGCGAAATAAACCCTGAATATATAAAAATTGCCGAACGCCGCATTGCGGATGAGGCAGGGCTTTTTGGCTAGGAGGAATTATGAAAAAAACTTATAACGTGGTAGATATGTTCTGCGGAGCTGGTGGGGAGTCAACTGGTATTATGCAAGCAGCACTCCAGCAAGATATGAAAGTAAATCTACTGGCAATAAACCATTGGGAACGCGCACTTGAAACACACGCTGCTAATCACCCAAGCGCGGAACATTTATGCGAGTCTGTGGAACGCATCGATCCGACAAAGGTTATACGCGGAGGGAAACTTGACTTGCTCTGGGCTTCGCCGGAATGTACGCATCATTCAGTGGCTCGCGGCGGTCGTCCGAGAAGCGACCAGAGCCGTGCTTCCGCGTGGTTAATACTCAAGTGGTTACAAGAGTTATATGTAAAGCGTGTAATTATAGAAAATGTACCAGAGTTTCTTTCATGGGGGCCGCTGGATAGCAAAGGTCAACCTATAAAAAATAAAAAGGGAGAACTATTTAATTGTTTTATTTCATCTCTGCGGAGTCTTGGCTATACAGTGGATTGGAAAATACTCACCTGCGCGGATTACGGAGACCCGACAACACGCCGCAGATTATTCGTACAAGCCGTGCGCGGCAAAAAGCGCATTATGTGGCCGCAGATAACACACATGGACGGTGCTGGTGATAGTTTATTTGGTTGTCAACCTTGGATACCGGCACGAGATATAATTGACTGGAACCTTCCGGGAACTTCTATATTCGACCGCAAGAAGCCGCTTGCTGACGCGACTATTCGCCGAATTGCTGCAGGTATTGAGAAGTATTGGGGAGATTACGCAAAGCCGTTTCTGGCGGTACTTTACGGTACAAGCGATGTTCGCTCCCTAGACTTACCACTGCCGTCCGTGACGGCTTCTGGGGCGCATCACGCGCTTATAGAGCCGGTTCCATTACTAATGGGGCATCAATCAGGACAGGGAGCGCGTTCTGTTGACCAGCCGGTACATACTGTGCTGGCACAAGGCAGGGTGAATCTTATTCAGCCAATGCTGGTGGATTTCACGCATAAAAATAAGCCGTCTTCGGTCGAACAACCATTGCGGACAATAACTACTAAATGTCATTTTGGGCTAGTTGAACCACTCATCATGGAATATTACGGTAACGGTGGCACAGAGCCGGTAAGCAACCCATTGAAAACAGTTACCACAAAAGACCGCTTCGCGCTGTTAGAGCCATTTATGCTTAAAGCGTGTCATAGCGGTGGAGAGAGAACTATGTCCATTAAAGACCCTGTCCCATCTTTAACGTGTAGTAATGAAAACGCTGTTGTACAACCTTTTGCTTTCAACATTGGGCAGGGTTCTGCAAAAAATAGAGCGCGTTCAATAGATGAGCCGTTGTCAACGGTTGTTACCAAAGCGGAACACTGCCTTATTGAACCCGGGGTGTGTTTGGATATTCGTTTCCGAATGCTAAAAAACCATGAATTAAAACGAGCGCAGGGTTTTCCAGAGGATTATGTTCTCAAGGGGAACGTCACGGAACAAACTAAACAAATCGGCAACGCTGTGCCGGTAAATACGGCGAAAGCACTCGCTCTGGCTGTAATGAGCGCATAGACAAGCATTTTGTATTAAAGGATTAGCTGTGAACGACGCACTCGACCATAATGCTATTAAAAGAATCTCGCTTGCTCCAGCCGTATCTCCGCACAAGTCATGCGATGCGTGGGGGTGTATACGTAGCGAGCCTGTAGGAACTGTATTTGAGAGAATTATCGAGGACTACGTTAAAATATTTATTTATTGTGTTGACGCTGGGTATTATTACGGGTATCACATAAAAATAGGAACTATGCTCCGGCAAAAAGCAGCCAATATAAATGACAGGAAGTTTGGCAATGCTGATCTGGCGCGGGTAGCAGCAAGCATCGAGGTTGAAAATATATGTAATACAAATAAAAACGTCAAAAAGGTATTTGCGGATTTTATACGAGTGAGGTATAATCAAGGAAGTTTGTTTGAGGAGGTGGATGATGAGTGATCTTGCTAAAGTAGTTTATGAATCTGGTTCGATGCCAAAAATGTGCGGAGAAATAAAAAGGGACATGGTTACGGCTGTTATTGCGACAGTTAATATTAAAGCGGCTAAAGCTCGCAAGGAAGCGGTAAAAAACGTTAAAGAGAATTTTATCACGCGTCGTAATTTTACCATAGCGCAAATTCAATTTACACCAATGTCGGACGGTTTTTATTCTATAGATAAAATTCATTCTATTGTTGGCGTGACGGAAAAAGCCGCGTATATGGCGCGGCAAGAAACTGGTGGCGAGCGCACACCTGCGAGAGGAAGTCATCTGGCGATCCCTACGAATGTTGCCCGTGGCGGCAATATACGCAGACCCGTTGAGTCTAATAAAAGGATTAGCAGGATCGGAAAACGGCGGCGAGTGCACGGAAAGTCTAACAGGAATTATAGCAGTCACGCTGCATGGAATGTTGCCCGTGCTTTTGTAGCCTATACTGAGATGCTTTTTTTACCGCTGGGCGGATCTGGCGGCCGCGCAAACTTGCATCAAGTTGTTTCGTTTCAAATACTCGGATCGGGTGATAACCAACGTGTCCGTTTTGAAACCCAGCAAGTCTACAGGCGCGATATGGAGAGTACTATCACTCCGGCAAATCCGTGGTTGCTTCCAGCGAGCGAGTTAGTAGAATCGGAAAGCCAAGCAATTTTTAATTCACAAATGAAGAAACAAGGCTTGTAATGTTACGCGCAATCAATAAATAAATCCTGTATGCCATAACCGCCCTTTCCCATTTGATAGTTGGCAGTTAATACTTCAATTTTATGTGACGATTTACCCTCTCCAACCCATGCTGTTATTGATTTTTTCATTTTCAATTCAAATTGCGACCATTTATATTTTTTAGTATATTCGTCGAGTATACTGTGCCGGAAACTACTTAATAAAAACTTGCCCTCGATGTTTGCACAGGTCTCTAGCAGGGATCGAAAGTCCTCTGCTGAATAGCCGTCATAATGACCTTGATCTGTATCCGGGTATGGCGAGTCAAGATAAAAGAATGCATCTGGCACATCCCTGCTGCGAATAATTTTCAATGCGTCACAGTATTCTATTTGTATATTCTGTAGGCGAATAGCAAGATTCTCCTCAAAAACACCCTTCTTGTTATTTACTTTTAGTGTTGTCTGTCCTGTTAGGTCATATCCCCAGCCTCCGTCAAGCATACTTCCGAAACTCATGTTGGCAAGCATCCAGAAAGCCCACGCTCTTTTTATCCGGCAAAACATATCCGGGTTTTCGTAAATGACTCGTGCGTGTTTGTGCATTTTGCGGCTATGCAGGGAAATGTTTATCTCGCTTTGTAGTGCGGTAAAGTCGCGCTGTACTACCTCATAAAAGTTTACTACTTCGCTATTTATATCATTTATAATTTCACATTCTGACGGAGGCTTGGCAAAAAAGACAGCAGCGCCGCCAATAAAAGGCTCTGCATAAATCCTGTGCGGTGGGATTAACTTTACGATGCTAGAAGCTAATTGTTGCTTTCCGCCGTAATATGTTATTGGAGTTCTCATATATTCCTCCCCTATCTAATGCTGCTTTTTTCTAATGCCATACCCGTAGGAGCTATCCCGGATTGGAAGGATCATTCCATCCACCAGCAGCGGTGTTAGCCCAATCATTTGTGGTTGGGATGGCGGCACTTTGAGCCATAAGGCAGTGCTGAAAAGCTCCTGAGCTACTTGCTGTCGGGCCGTTTCTGCACCCGAAACCTGTGCGACAATTACGAAAACCACTATTGCTAGCGGCGCCAGCGCCAGTACCAGTGCCAGTACCAGTGCAATTTGTGAGGTTTCTACAATCACGAAAACCACTGTTGTTAGCGGCGCCAGCGCCAGTACCAGTGCCAGTACCAGTGCAATTTGTGAGGTTTCTACAATCACGAAAACCACTGTTGTTACCAGTGCCAGTGCCAGCGCCAGTGCCAGTGCCAGTGCAATTTGTGAGGTTTCTACAATCACGAAAACCACTGTTGTTAACGGCGCCAGTGCTATTGTCGCTAATACCAGTGCAGTTTGTAAGATTTGAACACTCAAAAAAACCAGCATTGTTGCCCGTGCCGCCAGTGCTAACACTGTTGCCAATGCAATTTATAAGGCTTGTGCAATTACTAAAACCAGTAATGCGGCTGTCACGACCTGTGCTGTTGCTGGTGCAATTTGTAAGATTTGTACAGTTATGGAAAGCGACGATGGTGCCACTCCCAATGTCACGATTCATTTGAATGGAAATATTATGAAAAAAGAAGTCTTTACCTGGGTTTACAAGACTAGGGTGCGTTCCAGTTGCCATGCCTTTTATACCAGCAATAATAGTTATTCCTTGACTGGTGGTAATGTTAATGACAATCTTACTCCCTGCTTCACCAACTACCGACAATGTTCTTCCATTGCTTATATCAATAACCGCAACAGGATTGCTCAGTGTTCCCCCGGTTAATGGAGAACTAAGCTCCCATGTCCCCGCTTTTATAAGTATTCGCGAGTAATCGTTGCCCGGAGTGTCGTTTGCCCATGCCGCCAGAGCCGCATCGGAATCAATGATGAATGTATACTCAGATGAGTCAGTGAAATCGCTGCCTGTCGCTATCCTTTCCCAAGGTCGCCATTCGGTAGAGGAAGATCGATGTCTGAAAAAGAAAAATGTTCGGATAGAGGCAGGCTCCGTATGAATTACATAAAGCTCCTGTATCAGGCGATTGCTGTGAGAAGCTGTTACGTGCAAAACGGCACTGACATTGCCACCGGAAAAATTAAATCGAAGTTCATTAGGCGGGCGATTCAGCGTTGCCATCAAAGCAGCAGTATTATCGTTATGGAAGTAACTCCCCGGAGTAATCAAAGAATTGAAATCCGCCCAAGACTCCCCTGCTGATTGGGTTCCCTGTGTGCCGCTCTCAGCTGCGGTGCGGCGGAATGAACGCAACAAGTTGCGCAAAGGTAGAATTACACTCGTCTCTTCAGGTTTTATATCTCCGGCGGGAGGGGATGGTTGATTGGAATTCTGATGCGGAGCGGACGGAGTACCAGAAAACGAAGGACTTTCGATAGGGGCTTTGGCGTTTATGCTTTCTTCCAGCTGCAAATCTGCGTCTTGTCTCTCTTTCGTTTCGTTACCTATCTTAGTTATTATCTGAGGGTGTGCTTCTGCATCGCCGTTATGCGCACCAACTGCACCATTTGTTATGCGTTCGGTAACAGTTTTTAATGCGTTCAGCACATCTGACTCGTTATGTTTTTCAACATTTCCACTAACAGAAAATTTTCCATGCGCCTCGATAATAAGCGCTTCTTTCCATCCGCGGCTGTCATTAACGAGGTCTGCAAGGATAGGGGTTCCATCCTCTTCCCATTCGGATGAGGTGTTTATTGCCGCACCCCCGGGGTGATTTGGGTTGTCTGTGTCTACATGGACAGAATAGTCATGGTTCAATTTGATCATTTTTTTCTCCTTCTTCTTGCCAATCAATAAAAACGATAGCTGTTGTATGTGCTGGTTTTACTTTGAGTATTAAATACTCGACATAGTTTCGCCAAACGGCGTTTATTTTAAGTGGTTCGATGTACAGGATAGTTCCACGCGGACTTCGTCTGACTCCAGCGCAAACAAAAAAACAGTTTTCCCAATAACGGCTGTTTTCGGGAATGTTATATTCTGTTGTGGCATCGTTTTTAATTATAGTTGGTACAAAATCTGGATGCCCTTCACGATAACCGCAAACAGCTTTTTGATGTCCGCAACGCATAAAGCGGTGTCCACAAACGGCAATAAAAACAACACCGGAATAGCGCGGATTACTAACAGGGATATTTTCAACAACTTTAATTCGATCATCTATGCAACCAAGCATCATTTCCAAAAACGAACCGCTCTGATCGCCAGAAATTATTTTCCACATTGAATCGATAATCGCACGCCGTTTTGGAAATTCCGCCTCGGTAAAAAACAAAGCAAATACTTCCTCCCAACGTTCCGGGTATCTGGTTGTATCGGGGAATAAATCAAGATAAGCAAGCTCGGCTTCCTTGCGGATATTTTCCGGCAGTACTGAAATACCTTTAATAAGTTTGCGCTTTGCGTTATCCGCAAATAATTCGAAAGCCTGTGAGCGTGGAAATAATTGTTTTATAGCGTCAAAGTGTCTGCTCATACTGCTATCCCGTTAATAAATAATTGCATAAGTTCTGCAACTTCCCCCATGCCAAGAGACTCGCTTGCTATTTGCGTGTTATTGCGTTCTAGCGTCACGTTATCAAACTCCGCTTTAACAGATATAGACATTTGGTCTATAACACTGGTCACGTTGTTGCGCGAAATAATATTTGTTTTATTGTTGTCGTCTGAAAGTCCGCGTATGTAAGGCTCGCGTCCTAGAAAATAATTCTCTATTGCGGGTCTTGCGACATTGGTAAAATCTAAAATAGGAACACCTCTCATGCCGTTAATTCGTACGGTGTAAAGTCTGCGTGTGATTGGGCGGATATTTTCGTACGATTCGTCGAATGTGGGGTCAAGTACCGCTGTCACGGGTTTGCGGTTCGCTCTGCCTGTCTCCGGGTCGTATGTGCAAGCTTTGCCAACTTGCCGTAGCAAGTTGTCGGTAGGTATTCGGTGCGGGAATTGCGATGGAACGCCAGCAACAAATACAAGTACACCCGCTGCTGAATCTGGGTCGCCGTAAGGGTATGCGTTTAACACACCCGGAACGTCAGATGCCCATACCTGGTAATCTGACAATGCTCCGCCAAGTGGTGGCGAGCGAAAGCGGCGAATAACACGCGCCCTATACTCTGATTCTGTCTCACTGTCTCTGCCGTAAATGGTCACGGAATTAACATTTACAGTTCTCTCTACATTTCCAAGCGGTGAGACGAAGTTGAGCTCGTCGCCACTTTCAAGGTTTCCGGCAGTACCGATATCGACACATATTACAGAGGCGACAACTGATGATCCTTCCAGTGGTACGTTGTCCTCGACGATATATATGCTGCCAGTTGCCTCACTTATTAATTGCGTGCCGGCTGTAAGGGTTCCGGAACCGGAAACAAAAACATTGATAATGCCTCGCCATTGCGAGCCTTGTCGTGGCTCTCCAACGCCGATTAAAACGCCCCATTTTACAAGCGGTCTAATAGGCACTCCTAGTGCCGTGACGGTTCGCCAATATGCACTCTCTGGAAAAAGCTGAAGAAAAACCCACGCTATTTGCTTGTAGCAAGTAACAAAGACACCAGCCATTACAGTTGAAAGCGTAAACAAAAAAGATTTTGATAAGAGTCTAAACGCAATATTAAATTTGCTTTTAATTGCGTTTATAATAAGGTCTCTAATTTCTTCGATTGTTTTATTTTCAAATTGTGCCATGTTTTCCCGCTCCCCACGGGGTTAGAAATGTGTGCGTGTAGATTATTTCTTCCCCGGCTTTTAATTGTATTTTGAGGCTGAGGCGGTTATGTCCAACAGCCCTGCCGTCTACGATAATTTCATTTGCCAGTTTTTCGTCAACAAGCCACGCAAGATCAAGTTTTGCGACCTCTTCTGCTTCTAATATGTTTTTAGTTGACATAGGTGTCCCAAAAATAAACGCTTGAAAGCGTGACACGAGTTTTTGATTTTCGTTTACACCGCGCAATGTATTTCCCCACCATGTTTTCTTGTTTTGTACTCTGCCGCTGTCCTCTTTGTTGCCACCAAATAATGACAAATAGATTGCTGTATCGAACGTGCGATCTGAAACAATAAAACCGTCGGTAATAGTTATGTCTCCACCGTCTAGTGTATCGCGTAATAAAAGATCGCCTTCAAAAATTTGCAAACTCATCTGATCACCATTCCTGTTGTTGCACCTACAAACGGGCCATGACTGCCCACAAGCGGAGCGGGGTTGGTGGCGGCTAATAACCATGCGAGTATCTGCACGCAGATACTAAGTAGTCCTGTCGGATACTCTCCTTGTGCTGGACGCAATATGAGTGGTGTGGTTGTTAAAAGTGAGCCGGGAGCTACGTCCGAAAAAGAGGTTTGATGTTGCGTAGTGGCTCTTGTAAAGCACGCCACTATTGCCTGTGCCCATGCTGCCATGTTTGCAGGCTGTCCGATTATTTTGTTCTGTATTACAAGGCTCGACGAAAAAGATGTCACGGGGTCGGTCGCTGAAGCGGGAGGCGGCGAAATTCCAGACCACGAATACGTTATCTCCATGTTTTCTTCGACGTATCCTGTTAAGCCTTTGTCGAATGCCTTTGTATAAGCATCTGTGGCGGCGCGTTCGCCGTCTTCCCATTTTGTGGAGTTTGTAATGTCGTCGAATTCCGCTTTAATAGCGTCGCACATCGCTTGTGCGTTCATTGCCATTTTATCCTCCCTTTAATCCTGTTATGCCCATCGCAGAGCCGCCATGAGGAGCTCCTGAAAACAGGCAGTTGGTTAAACCGTTCGGACACCACATTGTCGCACCTATTGTTTTTAATACAAGCTCTGTGTCCCCTGTTATTTCCATAGTTTTTCCCTTTATAGAAAAACCGCCTTCGCTGCTGTATTTGACGTTTCCTTTTATTGTTACTGTGCAGTTACCTTGCACGTTTTCTGTTTTGTTGCCGCCGATTTCGGCCGTGCGGTCGCCTTTTGTTTCTGTTCCGTGATCTTTGCTGTTTGCCTGTATTATTGTTCCGTCGCCAAGCATGGATATTTTACTAACAATTTCGCCGTCTTTGTTGCGCGAATACAGTATTTTTTCGCCGGGTTTTGCTCCCTGAGACATTGTTAAAACACCTGTGCAAACGTGCTTTCCAGTACCGCCAACTTTTATGAGTAATAATCGCTCGTCTTTTAGTGGCACAGAATCGTCACCAGCTGGCGTATATAAATGCGTATTGATATTAAAAGCCTTAACTGTCTCTGCTGTAATTGTTACGAGTTTTTCTATTGTGTGGTTTACAAACCTTGCTATTATTCCCACGGAAACACCTCCGGCAATTCGCCGGTGAATGAGCCCGGGAGAACTAAAGTAAGTAATGCGGTTTTTCCGCTTTCTGCGTTACGCATGATTTTAACATTACGCGCAACAAAGTTTGTTTCTCTTGTGATCATTGCAGTTGGCGCATAAACGCAGACGGTCATTCCTTTTTTGAAAAACTCGCCTCTTGCGTTATGGTGCACATCGCAGCTTAATTCAAACGCAACACAGTCGGCAAACATTCTGCCAGCGTATGCACGCACAGCGTTTTCAAGGTCGCTTTCATTTTCTGCGTCGTCTATATCTGTTGAATAGTGACGCATGATACCTTTGCCGATTAGGTACCTATTTTCTAGCGTCAAGGAGTGCGAAGGATATTCCTCGCCTGTATTGATAAAACCTGTTATGTGTGAATAAAATCCCTGCGCCGAAAATTTAGGTTTTATCGAAGTTAGCGGCATAGCACCTTCGGAAAATTGCGCGAGGGGTTTTTCTTGTTTTGCGTTAAAAAATAAAAGCTCACCTTTTTTTGTGTTAGTAAAAAGCAAACTGCGTTGTTTTGCAAGCTTTGTTAAAAAGCTCATTATTTTCTCTGTGGGCTCGATGCTTACCTCGGTAAAGTCCGGCCCTATGTCGCCGTCAAAAACTACCGGTATGTTATAAGGTTTTGCGGCAGCGTCTGCGATGCCGCGCATATTTATTCCCCACGCTTGCAGGGGGTATTCTGTAGGCGGAACGGTGCAATCCTCAAGGATGCCGCAGAGTGGATACCCTTGGAGTGTTATCTCGCCTTCGGTATCGGTTAATTCTGGGTCTGGTGTTAATAGCGTGCCTTTAATTATAAGCTCGCCGTCGTAATAGATATCGCAAGGCTTAAAAGCAAAGGGCACGATAGCATCCCGCAATTCAACCATCGCTTGATCGTACGGAGCCGTGAAGCTGAAGGTGTCGAATGTGTCGTAATTAAGGTTTAGTTCGTAACCAGTAAAGCCTATGTATTTTTTACCGTCAATTATTATTGCGATGTCCTCTTCGCCATCGGCAACGCGAACTGTTTGTGCTGTTTGCGGACTCGCTGGTCGCTCTGTTTGGTTTTCAGGAATAATTAAATTGTCACCGATGTGTATAAGCGGCGAGCCGTCGCTGGCTTTGCGACGGTTTGCAAGTTGCGGGTTTGCGCTTGTTATTTGCGGCCATTTAGATGATGAGCCTAAATACCTGAGTGCGATAGCGTTAAGCGTGTCTCCTTGCCGGACAACGTGAACCCTAGACATAGTGCGTCACCTTTGTTCCTATTGGCAATAATTCTATTTCGTCTATGCTTAAATTATTAGAAATTATAAAATTGTCTACATAGTCAACTGTGTTGTATAGCTCTGCGCATAACTCTATAACTTGGCGATCTCTGTCGAGCGTGAAAGTCCTTTGCATAGGCAACGCAAATGATGCATTCATAATAAGTTGTGCGCTCTGTTGTACCAATTCTTTAAGCGCGATATAACTCGCTGCGTTTGCGTCGATATAAATATCCTTCGCAGATTGCGCTTGTATCGAGGCGCTGGATTCGTTTAGGGCTTCTATTTTTGCGTCGCTAAAAGCCGTGAGGCTATCCATCATTTCCAGTATGCTTGCGGCGGTTTCGACAGCCTCTTCGCGTGATGCTGTGCCGGAGTTTTTTACGGTTGCCGAATAATTGCCGCCGTCGTCGTCTTGTAAAACTCCGGCGGTACTGCCAGACGTGGTAGATTGCACGGCATTATTCCCCGGCGATGCAGCAGCTTCAGCAGCGCTAATAGCTGCGCCCGAAGAGATAGAAGCTAGCGCGCCGGATATTCCGAGTGTGGCGGTTGCGAATGCATTTTTTATTTTGCGAATTTCAAAAGGATCGTTGCGAAATTGATTTATAAGATTTGCGGTTAATTCTGCGTACCCTGCGATTTTGGACGCCAATGTGGTAGACAACCTTGCTGGTAGTCGCATTAAACGAAGTGTAAGCCGAGCGACGTTAAGCGCTCTAACATAAATATCTTCGATGCTTTGTGCTATTGCCATGCCGCGGTTAAAAATTTGTGTTACTGAGCTTCGCAGCTCATTTGCAGATGCGAGCCAATCAACAAATGTGCGCCTGTCGCTCATTGCCATAGGCTGCAGGCTGTCGATAATAGATTGAGTTTGCATTCCGAGCGCTGCTTCAATTGCGAGCTGTTCGCTCACGCTCTCAATCGATGCAATGGCAGCTGCAAAGTCCTCGGCAGCAAGGTTTTCAAGTGTGTCATGATTGGCATTTATTGTATTAGCGGCGACCTCATTCATTGTGTTGTCGTCGTCGTTTTCTATTGATTCGGTAAAGGTAACGGTTACGGTAGATTGGTTTGAGCTCGTTACTAGTCTGTCGTCTCTCGATATATTTCCCGTTGGTTTTACGCGGAAAGTGCCGTATATAGGATGCTGAAGCTCGCCAGCTCCACGCTCAATTAAAGCCTCTTCAAAAGCTGACGCACGCTCCATACAATTAGCACCGTGGAATATACACGTTAGCGGAAACGTCATTGCGCCCCTGCCTTGGTGTTGTACTCTAGCACCGTCGCGCATGGGGAATGTGTAAACGCCAGTCTTTAGCTCGGTTTCTCGGCTCACGTCGCCGTAAGAGAATGTATAAACATTGCCGCTGGGCGAAGTGTAGCGCCCATCCCTAATTGCCATTAAACATTACTCCCTGAGTGCGTTACTTTTATGTTGGGTGAGCGTGGAGCTTTAACGATACGCGCTTCCGTTCCTTGTGCCGCCATAACTTCAATTCCTAGAGTTTCCCTTGTCTCTCGTAAACTGTATGCAGTGCGCTCGCCGCTCGTCACGGGTGCTATATTGCGCGGGTTGTCTGCATCTGCTCGCTCTCGCTCTGTTCTGCCTGCATCGATGTGCTGCTGAAGCATTGCCGGAAATGGAAAATTAAAAGTGGTGGGAGCTTCCATGTTGGCGGCCGCTTTGTTTGTCGCTGCTAGTATCTCTTGTAAAACGCTTGTGACGTTTGCCGTTGCGTTTTTTATCGCCTCTTGTACACTAACGGTTGGTTGCCTCGGTTGTGCGCTAGTTGTTGTCGTGCCAGCTCCACCGATAACTCTATTTGGAATAAATGGCGATCCGCCGGAAGCGTCAACTACACCGCGTATTCTTGAACGGTCGTTTTGGCCTAACCCGCCGTCTAAAAATGACAAGTCGGGAATATTTGCATCTTGTGTTGTGCGCATAACGTCGACAGGTGCGCTACCTAGCTCGTCTATTGCTTTAGTGGCTTCGGTTTCGACCTCGGCTCGATTTGTACCGCGAAGATTGTCTCTCAGCTCTTGTATTTTATTCGCGCCACGCCCTGCAAGGTGTCCGAGCCCGGGTATGTGTGACAGTATTTCCAAGAGCCCTTGTATAGGTGCAAGCAGCCCGGAAAGCAAAGTGCCGCCAATTACTTTAATTGCTCGTATAAGTGCGGAGTCTTTAAAGAAGGAAACTATTTTTTGCCAAGTGTTAGAAATCCATGTAAAAATAGGCTCTAGGAATGTACTGACGGCATCCCATATTCGTTTGAACACGCCAACAACAGCGTTACTAACTGCGTTCCATATTCCTGTTATCCAATTAATAACTGGTGTAAAGAAGTTTTTAATTGCATTGCCGATATTGCGGAAAAAGCCGGAGACCGTTTCCTTGACTCTGTTCCACGCACCAACAAGCCAGTCAATTGCAGGCTGTATAAATTCACGTATTGAAGTGCCGATTCTTTTAATGCCGTCAATGATACCTGCGCCGCCTAGTACTTCTCTTATGTTGTCCCAGTTTGATCTCAGCTCCTGCACCATTGAAATAACAAGTCCAATCGGGCCAAGCAAAACCTGCAGCGCAAACATTGCTTTTTCGGATCCGTTTCTTATTGCGTTAACGAACCTTCCGATGTGCCTTACTAGTAAAACAATTAATGTAATTAATCCGGCGACCGCCATAATAATAACGCCAATAGGATTTGCGGTTAAAGCGATGTTAAGTGCTTTTTGTGCAACCGTCCATACTCCCGCAGCGACAGCTGCCGCCTTAGAAGCGACCGCTGCCACTTTCATTACAACGGTTCTGGCTGTAATTTTGCCCGTAGTGATTCCGATTGCTGTAGCTTTCGCTTTTTCTGCGACGACGAAAGCCTTGGAAGTTACGTTATACGCAAGTGTCTTTTTTTCCAGTGTACCAAGCGCTGCGGCTTTGCCTTTAAGCGCAAGAGTGTTTGCGAAGGTATAAGCCTTTGCGATTGCGGATCGGATTGCAAATAGTTTAACGTATAATGCTGCAGTCATAAGCGCAGCACGGTATAAAAGCATAGCTCCAACAATGGCTATTATAACTCCGCGAAATTGCCACGCTATTCTTATTATATTTACAAACGCTCCAACGAGCCGTTCTATTTTACGGAAAATCGTGTCGATAACTCCGGTGTATTGGCTAAAATCGGCGCCCGATATTCGATCTGCTATGTCGCTTATACGCGCAATCACGCGTTCAACTACTGGCAGTATTGCTTTGCCTAAATTAACTCCGGCGTTTTGTATTCTGTTTACGGCGCGTCGCCATCGTTCGGTTGGTGTGTCAGTTACCCGCGCGAACTCGTCGTCTACTGTATTTAACGAGCTGGACATTGCATCCAATGCTTCGCTAAAAGAGTCCGCTCCTGTTGTGGCAAGTATGCCGATTGAGCGTGCTGTTTGTTCGTTGCCAAACAAAATCTCCAGCGCCCTTGCATTGCCGCCCGTGGCTCGCTGTATATCTTCCATGACCCCTGCGAAGCCTTTACTTTCAAGTGCGGCTTGTGAAAAATCCAACCCTAATCTATCTGCCAGCTCTGCCGCTTCCCGCGACGGTCGCTTTATTGCGCTGAATGCTTTTCCCATTGATCGCATAGCGTCCCTTGTTTCGAGACCGTGCGACGTTAATGCGGTAATAGACGCAAAGACATCTTCGGTGCTAACGCCAACGGCGGCGGCAGCTGGTATCACATAACGCATACCTTTCGACATATCCTCGAATGAAGTGCGACCTAGTCGGCTGGCGTTGATCATCATACCGGAAACCCTCGCCGCTTCGTCGGCGGTTTTTCCGTAAGCACTCATTACGGTTGTTAAACTATGTATAATTTTATCAGAGGAGCTTTGCGTTATAGTTCCTGTTTGAGCGACTACGGCCGCAAAGTTTGCTGCGCCTTCCGCAGCGACGCCGGACGATATAGACTCGTTAGCGAGCCTTGCGATCTCATTGACAGCAAAGCCCGCTCGATTTGATACATCCATTAAATCCTGCTGCATTTTTTCCAGCGGCGGGCCTGTCAAATTTGCTGCGTGTCCTATTCGCGCCATCGTGTCTGTTAGTTGCAAGGCGTTTCTAACGCCCATGCCAGCCCACGCAGTCGCTACAGCGGCGGCGGCAAGGGCGGCACGCTTGCCCCATTTAACAATAGCTTTGCCAAAATTGTCGAGGCGCTTTTGCGCTGCGACAAAATCTTTTTGCAATTTTTTAGAAACTGATTTCCCTTTAATACCTATTTTGTCAAGCGGACGGCTGACTTGATCAATAAGCGAAAAAACTGTCTCCATTGCATATTTACTTGCCATCCTTTGACATCCTTTGTATTTGGCATAGGCTTTCGATCATCGGTGTGTAAAAAAATCTAATCTCCTCAAGGGAGATGTCTTGCATGGGAATGCCGATGTTATAGTCCGCATAAATCTGCCTCAGCTGATATGCGACCCATTCTATTCCCAACTTCCGCTGTCGTTTGCCTCCGACCGCCACATCGGAGACTATTCGGTTAAAAAAAGTATTGCCACATCCTGTAGGACTTGGTAATCCTTTTTGTCCAGCGATGAAATTTTGCCAATGTCGTGCTTTGCAACTCTGCATAACGCCGCTATGTAGTGCATTAGCTTTGTCTGCTGTTGAGTATCCTTAAGTCCGTCCATTGCGAGTAACGCACGTCCATTTGGGCGTGCTATTGTAAATTTTGTTCCGGCAGTTTCTTTAGGCGACCTGTTGGATACGGTGTAAATTATTTTACAGCCGTCAACCACAAGTCGTTTTTCCACGATTGCTTTTGTAAAGCGTTTTTTTATTCGCACAAAATCCCTGCGGCTGTCTTCTTCCATGCCAGCTTCGTCGTAGTCAAACTCATTTGCTTCGCAATAGCTGAAAAACTCCTGCTCCGCAAGAGTCATGTCATCATAGCTGTCATTCTCTTGTGTGTTGATTTCGTCAACAGTTGGAATGTCATCATTATCATTTTTCATAAAAACAGAACTCCCTTTATTGTTTTTCTAAGGTTGGGCCTTCGAGCTCTATAGGAGCCCAGCCTTCTTTAGTTCCTTCGGCGGTAGAATCGCCGATTAGCTGCATACTGCCAGAGTATACAGTTCCGTCACAAAGCGTTAGGGAAATATCCACAAAGTCAAGCCTGTTTGTTATTTCTTGCAGGTACTCAAGGTCGTCTCGCTCGCTGTCGATATACACATTTAGATTGCTGATATTTCCCGGCTTGCGGCTTTTGGATATATGCGCTCCGCCGTCGCCGTGCATTCTTGTTTCGTTTGTGAAACCCGGAAGTTGAATTGCTACATCGTCGTCCGCGTTACACGCAAACCGCCTTTCGGCGATTGTTATAGATTCTGCTGGCCCTTTTGCCATAGTCGATCCTCCTTAATTTAAGCGGCTCCAAGATAGAAGCCGAAAAAGATTTCATTGCTGGAAACCTCGACGTTGCCGGATAATTTGCATGGAAATTTTAAGTCCAGTCTGTCGGGGTTCATGCTGCTTATATTTACCACAAGGTTTTCTTTGGTAAATTCCGAGATTGCTAAAATAGCGTGACTTGCCAAGCCGTCAGCGAGGTTCATCATTGCCGTGCGTATAGTTTTGGGTTGTATTGCCCGTGGGTTCCTTGTTGCTTGTGCGTCTGGCACTAGTGGAGCGCCTTTAACTGCCGAAGATTCCATAATCATGCGGATGTTAAAAACGACGTTCATGAGTTTAACCATGTTTACCACTTGGCGGCGAGACTTAATTGATTCGTCGTCTGGATGCCACATTGTCACCGTGTCGTTTAACTCTATTAGGCTGCCGCTTTTAATGCTCGTGCTGCTTCCGCGATCTACCGAGTTATTGCGCACTATATAAGCCTCTTGAGCTTCATCGGGGCCAGCCTTGAGCCCTGTCAATAAACCGTAGTTGTTATCTGGCGGGTTGCGGTTTGCAGTGTTTACGATATTTACAAGACCGCGAGCGGCAATAACAAATGGTATTTCTGGGCTGCCAACACCAGTGATTAAAAAGTTTATATAGTCATGTTTGCGCTGATGAGTTACAGTTGTGCGGGTCTCAAAGTTGTCAACACAGCCGTGTGCAACCAAGCAACCCTTTTTTTCCATTTGATCCCAGCGCCCCTCTCCGAAACTTTTAAAAGTGTTTAGGCGGGAATTGCTGTTGTATGAAAAACAGGAAAGAATAAAAGTTTCCCAAACGGGGCCGATGAGTTTAAGTGCCGGGTCTACCTCTGGATCGACCGCGCCACCTTTCATATCGGTTATTTCGAAGGTTACGCCGGGGGCGTTAGCTTCGATTTCGATTGTTATATCATTGCCGCTGCTGCCGCTCCATTTTGCCGTTAGCGGCAACTCATCTTCGTTGGATACTGACCCGGGCTTAACGGGTATTTCCAGCCGCGATGCTAAACGTTCTGATATCGCTTCGAGGATCGCTTTGGGTTCGCTCCCCTCAAGTATTGCAAACTCAACGTCGATGCCTCCGATTGATATAATTCCGCTACCTGTGGCGGTAGGTTTACCCTCACATGATATGGCGCCTTTTGCGGCCGCACTTCCTTGGGCTCTTTTGAGCGGGTAAAAAGTAACAGGGAAATTCGCTCCGCCACCGCCGCTTGGAAATAGCTGGCGAGCCGCAAGATGCAACGGCGACCCAAAGCCATATCGCTCTGCTATTGCGTTTGCCGATCCGATTGCCATGTGCTTTTTTGTGTCATAGACAGCGTCGTCATTGCCTACGCCAATGACCGCTAGGCGCTGCGGTAAAAATCCTGCGGCGCCTTTGTTTAAATTGCGGTATTCCACGTGCACGCCAGTGACGCGGGATATTGCTGATGCTGGTAAAGACATCTTATTCCTCCTCTGGTGGATTGTTATTTGCTACTCCGGTTACCCGGTCGGCAATACTATATTCTGCGATCACTTGTCCATCATCCGGCGAAACTTCGAACGCATATCCGTCAAAAGGAACAGACGGGCCGTCGATAAAGCCTTCTACAAACTGCACCTCTAACGATGCCTTTATAACGGAAAAAAACTTCGCACCTTGTGAGCCTGGATTCGGTGTTCCCGATTCCATTTTCGTAAACGTTCGTGAGGTGACAATTCGTCTCATGCCGAGATAGGCATACTGTTCAGACATGACAATTTGCCTAATGAGCCGCATTATTTTCCATGCGCGAAATGTTGCGCTTTTATCGTCTCGGAAATCTCCGAGGCTGTTACCGTTGGCGATGCAATAAATATCAAATATGGCTTGCGATTTTTGGTTGCCCATGCGTGGGTTAGAGTGCGGTGCAGTTACCTGTTGGCACACAATATTGACAAGCGAAATAATATCATCGTCGTCGGTTGTATCGTAAGGTCGAGAATTCTCGACATAAATTTCTATATCATAATCGTCGGCATCTTTTGTGCCAGCGTTTTTTGCAAGTTCGTGTTGGTTTTGTAATTCGAGAGACAACAGCGCCGCAATTTGATCTCGTACCAGTTCGACATTATCTGCGGCTTCTATTAATTCTGTAATTTGCGGATTGTTAGTTTTTAATTCGCTCACGCTGCCTCCCCTTTTTTTACAGTTGCGCTTAAAGACAAGTAATACAGCCCGATTGTTCTGTCGGGCTGTACTTCCTGCACGTACAATTTTTTAAGCCTTGCCGTGTTGAGGTTTGGGAGTTCTACCTTCCAACCTCGGCGTGGCGGCTTAGGCAGTCTTTTTATAAGACACGTTACGACGATGGTGCGTCCCTGCATGGCTTCGCCTGTAATAGGGTCAACCAACAGGGATATATCGCCGACGGTTCCGATTACGTTAAAGCGGTTTTCTTGCGGGTCTATAATAGTAAATGAAGTCCCTGCTGTAAGGGGGTTTTCAAGGGTTTTCTCCAGATACTTATTTGATATAGCCCGCAAGTTTTCCATTTATGCTTCCTTTGCCGCTTTTTCTGCTTCTTCTAATTTTGCCTCAGCTTCGTTTAACGCCGCTGTAGCTGCTTCAACTGCTTGTACGGCTGCTACGCGCTCTGCGTTGTCAGCTGGCAGTTTTTCTTTTTTTGCAAAAGTGTTCTTGGCATCAACCAGCGCTTTTTCAGCAGTTTCTGCTACTGACTTGGCAGCACTTACGTTACGCGCAAGCTCTTCTTTTTTAGCAACCGCCGCCGCAGCTTCCTTGTCTTTTGCTTCTTTGATTAGCTGTTCTTCGGATTTGCCTTCGACAATATGCTTGGCTTTGATTTTTTTCTGGAAAGTTTCTTTTTCTGCAAAGTCGCTTTCTTTAATTTCTGCACCGGGCTTTAATACGCCGCGAGCGGTACAGAATGAATAACCGTCTGCTACTATAAACATTGGGTGTCCTCCTCTTATGCTACGGTTGTCAAGCAGCCGAAGCGCATACGTGATGCCGGAACAAGGAGTGGTCTACTCCTTGTGCGGCCCTTCCATGTTTCCGCGTTATTATCGAGCCATACGCGAATTTTGAAATCAAACTCACCTTCAACGGTAATCTTGTGCCCAAAGAGCGGTTCGATCGCAGGGTCAAGCGCAATATTTGGGATACCGCCAAAGTAGCGTCTAAAGTCCGCATTTTCGTACGACGGTAAAAGGATAACTTTATCGGGATCAAGAAAGTATTCCGTTTTGCTTGGCTGTCCCCACGGGTTGTACGTGGCATCGTATCCCCAAAACAAGCGTATTCTGCCGTCGATGTTGAGTTTGCCGAGATAAGCTGCGCCTTTATTGCGCATCTGCGGCGAAATTTCCATCGTGTTTAATACGTTCTGGTCGAGGTTTTTATGCACCTGTTCATTTTTAAGCAGGTTGCGCCATGCGTTTTTGCCGACGATGTAATTTTCCATATCGCACAAAGCGCTTGGTCTAATAACGTCGTCTAACGCATTAAGGTCGTCGAGTGGTTTTGAAGTTGGATCGCTCCAAGATTTTGTAACCGTTGGGAAGTGTTCGACTGGGACTTGGTAGTCCAGCTTACTGACTGCGTTTCCGTCTTCGTCGGTCAAGGTACACTTGCCTGTAGAAAATACTTCGGCAGCTTGGTACTCAATCGAATTTTTGATCATTCGGATATGTTTGTTTGTGCCCTCTTTGATGAGCGCAGCCATGCGTCCTGCCCAATTAGCCCGCTGGGTTACAAAAGCGTTTTCGCCGGGCTTGCGATCCATGAGCTTATCGATGTTGACAGGTGATTCAAGAGAATAAACAGGGAATGGAACTTCCATGTTTCCAAATTCGTCGAGTGTTACAAGAACCGCTCCAGTGCTAAGGTCGCGAACGGCTGGTGCCATATCGTTACCGCCGTAGACCATGTCCATACTGAGCTTATTTACACCAAGGAATGACTCTGGCGTTATTTTGAATAACGACGTTAAAAAACCCATGCGTTTCATGTCCGGCTGTTGGTTATACATTTCCGCGACATACTGTAGCATATCGGGCATACTGCTGTTGTTACCCATATTTTTAGTCTCCTTGTGTGGGGTGTACTCTCGACAGGTCGGTAGTGTCCACGGCGATAATGCCATAGTCACGCAAGCCGTCTGCTTGAGCGCTGGTTAATGCCGCACCGTTGAGGTTAAGCATATCCTTACGCACTAAACCGCCAATAAGAGCGCGGAAGCCCAAATTGACGGTTGCTGTACTTGTGTTTTTCATATCGAATGGAACGACGGCAAGTGATGTGTCGCTCGCTGTTGCTACAGCGAATTTTTTATTGCCGTCTCTTTTTAAAAGAGTTCCGGCTTTAACTTCCGTCGCAGCCGCAACTGCGATTGTACCCTGTTCAAAAACATTATTACCTAACTGCAAGGCTTTGCTTTCGATAACGCTAAAAGTTACTTCGCTCATTCCGTGCCTCCGATCATCTTGCCACGAACGCCAGCACGGAAAGCATCTGCCAACGCTTTGCCATCAGCTTTTCCGTCACCGCCGAGGTTAGTGTCGCCAACATCGTCGTCGTTTCGCGCTTCCAGTCGGCTTTTTTTCATCGAAAGTGCGAGGTATTCGGCTCGGATTTTTTCGTCCATGCTAGACTCGCCGCCTTCGATGTATTTAACGGCGGTATCTAACGCTCCCGCCTCCTTGCCAAGCATAATATGGGCTTGTACTCTTGCCCGCTCTTTTTCCAGCGCGGCTTTTTCGCCAAGAGCAAAGACAGCGTCATAGCAATCCTTATTCTTTGCAAGCAATTCTTCTGGTTTCATATTGCCTCCTCCACCAGATGTTATTATTTCTCCGCCTGCCGCTGCGGGCGGTGTGGTCACTTGGTAAAATGCAACCGCTTTTTCAAGGTCGCCTCTGTATGCTTTGCCGTCTTTTTGTCCAGCAGCGCGTGCGGCTTCCATCGCTTCGTTAGCCGCTGTTTTTGCGTTACGGACAAGGGTGTCCCTGTCGAGGGTGTTAGGTGTTATTTCGCCTGCGCTGGCTGCTATACCGTCGTCATCGTTGCTAAAGGCTTCGTATTCGTTGGCAAAACCAGCGTCGATTATTTCTTTGCCGACGTAAAAAGTCTCTTCGTCCATTGCCTTGCGAATGTCTTTTTCTGATTTGCCGGAAGTAATACAATGAACAGAGCCGTACATTGCTGCTAGTTTTTCGAGGTAGTCGGAGTCTTTTTTTAATTCGCGGTAATCGCCCCATGTATACATCCACGGATTGTGAATCATAAAAATAGAATTGTCGCACACTGTGATTTTAGAGTCTTTGTTTACAGTGCGTGCGGCGAGCGCAATGTAAGAAGCCATACTCATGGCGAGACAGTTTATTCTAACGGACACAGGATGCGATTTTGCGTAATCTCTAATAAGGTTAAAAATCACCGCACCCTCATAAACCGATCCGCCCGGGGAGTTTATTACGATGTTTATTTCCTCTCCGTCAAGTATGCCGTCGAGTTGTTGTTTGAGTTTTTTGGCGGTTACACCAGATCCGTCCCACCAGTTATAACCTATCTTGTCGTCGATTAAAACGGTCTTCATAAGGTCATTGTTCATCCTTGGTGTTTTTAAAGCTATTAACTTTCATAATTTTTTCATTTTTTTCGCCTTGGTCGTTAAACATCAACTCCTCGTACTGTTTGCCAGTAATATGCCCGTCTTGGTGCAGATCGGGCAGAAGGAGATGACAGGATTGACGCTTTCAGAAATATCAGAAAAACTTGACGTTCCAGTTAATACCCTTCGCCAGAGATTTACAAGGCTAGGCATTAAGCCTCTGACCAAAGAGGCGATATATGCGCCTGAAGTATTGGATATTTTAAGGGCTGTTCCAAAACCAGACCATCCCCGCAAGGCCTCTGAGCCAGAACCAGATAAGAAGCCCAAGAAGTAACCGCTAACTTTCCTGTAAAAACTTGATAATAACCTCTTGACATTACAATATAAATATTGTATGTTATGATTATGACGGCAAAAGAGATTATGAAAATCCTTAAAGATAATGGTTGGGAACTTGTGAGGGTCAGTGGCTCTCACCATGTTTTTGACAAGTCTGAATGCCGTCCTGTAACTGTTCCATTTCACGGCAATCAAGACTTGGGTATCTTGGGAAAACGCATACTCAAACAAGCCGGAATTAAGGGCTAGGAGGTTTCCAGATGGTTTATAATTGCAATATAAAGAAAAACGGGGATATATTTTTAGTGGATTTCCCCGACATGCCGAATGTTCTAACTTATGGGGTCTCTCACGATCACGCCCTTGAAATGGCAAAAGAAGCGCTAGAAGCAATCCTTGAAGTCGAGATTTCCAAAGGGATGTCGATCCGTCCGCCAGCATACAAAAAAGGTTATCCAATATCTGTCGCAAGCCACATAACCATTTCTTTGAGGCTCCGTGAACTACGGGGTGGGCAAAGCCAAACGGACATAGCCCAGAAACTCGGCCTGTCTTACCAAGCGTATCAGCGCCTCGAAAACCCTCGGAAAGCAAACCCAACTGTAAAGACGTTGGAAAAAATAGCGCGTGTATACGGGCAGGAATTGAGCATAGCGTTATGAAAAAAATATGAACGACAAAGAGCTGTATCTCTCACAAAGACCTCCTAAAACCATATACATAAGATTCGCTTAGCGCTGATTTTATTGCCTGTCTTGACTGTCAATTGCACGTAGCTCACCGTCCGTAAAATTTTGAATATCACTAGCACAGTCGCTGCCGCCGCAATTATTTTCAATATCCGTTTCAATAGACGGTTCGCAGCTTCGGTACGATAAAAGGTAGTCAATGACTGATAAAAAGAGAGCTCTGTATTCTCTAGCAGCAGCGATAACCTGTTGTAGCTCTCCGTCCGCAGCGCTAACTCTTGCGTCTGCTTCGCTAAGTCCCTCTGCGATTCGTATTGCAAGATTGCGATTGTGTTCCTCAAGCCATCTAGCTCGCTCTGCGTTGACAGCATTGACGATTCTAGCCTCGACCAGATATTCGATTCGCGGAGACGGAGCTCCTCGACATCCAGAGAAGATGCCGATAATAAAAATAAGGGTAACGGTAGCAAAAAAATAAATAATAAACTTTGTTTTTTCATTCATCGCTCCCCCTATGCCAGTAATGCGTCTGCGATTGCTTCGCAGATAGCATCAAAGTTTTTTTGATATCGGCTTACATCCGCAGGCGATGTTACAAAGCAAACTTCTAATAAAACGCACGGTCTACTTCGGAGTTGGTTTATAACAAAAAGATTGTTGCGTAATGCAACGCCCTGCATAGTCGCTCCGCCTTGCGCCGGGCGCAGCCTGAATTCCCCGGAGGTTGCCATTGCAGCTGCGATGCGGTTTGCTAGAGCTGTATTAACGCCATCGGTGTGACAGAGAACTTCTGTGCCGTGCGCATCTGGATTTCCGAAAGCGTTAAAGTGTACCGATACATCAGCTTCTGCATCCTGCTGGCGATGCCAGTTGACAATCGCATTAAGGTTTGAGTTTACGTTTCCACTTTCGTTATCGTGAAATACGGCGGCTGTTGCGCCTTTTTTTATTAAAATTTCAGCAACTCTGTCGGTAATTCTCCTAGCCTCGTCAACTTCGTCCATGATGCCTCTAGCGCCGCGAATGATTAATCCGTGCCCGCTTGATAAAGCGATTTTTTTACTCATGGTTGTCTCTCCTTGGTTATTTTTTAGCATTTTGTTAAATGCTCTGATTAAATAATTTATTAAACCGCACAAATTTTGCCTAATCAATTTCTAATACCCTCTTTCCGTTTTCCCAAATAACGCCGCCTAATATATCCGCCTGTTTTTCCGGGAACGCCGAATAATACCAGACAACAATTTCGTCGTTATTCTTTTTTTCTGTTTTTCGCCAATGGCGTGCTATTAAATGGCGTGTTATTGACGGAATGCCAATAAAAAATAAATATAATGGGCCGAGCCTTGCGCTTTGCTTGCAATGCCCGTATTCGTGCACCAACGTTATGATGCTTGTACCTGTGGGTAAAAATATAAAATAGCCCAAGGCGCAGCTTGCAAATATTTTTGTAAACCAGTTGTAATTACGATTAAAAATTATAATTCTGTGCCCTTTATACCAAGCTCGCTGTTCTATTCCCTTGCCGATTAATAATAGTGCAATCATTGCTGCGAGAGTCTGCAGTATTTCCCATGTCCATGCACGTAATAATTTCATCTGCCTATCCTTGCGCTGCCGTCCAGGTTTACGGTTGTATTTTTGGACAGCATTATTTTTAATGCCTCGACAAAAATAAACATACCGGAAACAATTGTGTATAAAAGCAGATCAACACTTCCGTTTCGGAAAAGCATAGAAGTAAAAATTATAAAAACTATAAATTCCCTTGTTATGCAAATTTTTTGTATCCTCTTGGCAGCCCTTGTAAAAAAAACAGGAACAGAGAAAACATATCCGCCGTCAACTAGTTCTGTTCTTTGATCAATACTTAATTCTTTCCACTCTTCTTTTGTAACAACTCTTTTCATTTTCTCTCCCTATCAAACCTTTCTTTTATATTTTCTACAGCCTCCTCGACCCGTGCTACAGTTACTAATACTGTTTTAATTTCTGAAGAAAATTCATTCATTGCATCTTGCAATTCTTTGCGCGATCCAGAAATTTTTTCTCCTATGCCGTTTATGTTTCGCTCTTGCGCCGACAGTCTTTGATCAACCGTGCCTTTGTAGACACCTAGGTTAAAGCTCATTTTACTTAATGAAATCATGCCACCTATAATGGTTCCCATTAGGGTAACAGCAATACTTATAATGGCGACAATAAATCCTGTGAAATCTTGTGCGTGATGTACTATTTGGTAAATGTAAGGCTCTGCCATTTTCCCATCTCCTATTAATTATTTTGAATTGCGTCAACGCAATTTTTGTAATTATTCCAAAGCTCCTGTAATTCGGGGCTTGCTTTTTCTATATAGTCATCTATGTCCTGCATAGCTGCTATTAACTGCTCTTGCGTTTCTGCCTGATCTTCATTTACGTTATTTGTTTCGATTTCGGTGGCGGCAATAAATCCGTGACTCGCCATAAGAGTGCGCTCAATCTCAAGTTTGTTTTGCACAGCGCGGAAATCCATGCCGCTAAATTGCCGCGCGACCATGTCGTGTGTAATAACGCCCATTTTGAGCAGTTTTTGCATTGCATTTGCTTCTTTTTGAATATCAACAGATGGTCGCGAGAGTCCAGACCACTCGCATTTGAGCCATGCACCGCGGAGCTTCCATTGTGCAGGGTCGAAAGCGCAGACAAGGAAGCCCGGCAGATCGATTTCGCCAAGCAGTGCGGATTGTATTTGAAACTCCTCGTATATAATTTGCCCGATGTCTTTTGCGTGCTTAAAAACAAAATATTTGAGGTTTATGTTAAATTCATTGTTTGCTTGCCGCCCTGCGGAATAGCTCGACGAATATTCCATAACCAAAGTTTCCGGCGGGATACCTCTTGACCATGCGATGGCGCGTAAGATTATTTTTTCGAACTCGCCATAATTTACGTTAGGACGGCGGGTGTCAAAGCTAACTGGTTTTTCCCCGGGTGCCAGGTTTTCTATGATAGTCCCTGGGTGCATTTCTGCCACTAGCTGGCGAGTAGGTTGTGCGGATCGTGCTTGTGCCTCGGCATCTTCTTTTTCCGCCTCGACAGCAGCTGGCGTTCCGTGTTCGAATCTGCCCATGCCGGCTGTCACTCTGCGTATTGGGGTGTCGCTTTTTTCGCGACTCATAAATAACGGCAAAAGCGCATTAATTACGGCGGCACGAAGCTCGGCGTTTTTGTATCGGTCGAGGTCTTTTAGCATATACAGGATATTTCCCAACAGCGGAATGCCGCGCACGTTATTTAATAATTTATCGCATCCGTAAACCATCCATGCAATAGTTCTGCCGGATTTACGCCCGACGGTTGGGATTCGCTTAAACGATATCTCTTCGCCGTCGAACTCACGCATATGATACGCTGTATGTCTGCCGTGCGAATCCAGTTCAACGCCGTTGATAACTTTATGTCCTTTTGCTGGCGTGTATTCGGGGTCGGTCATTATATAATTACCGTTAATCCAGTCCCACGAAGGAAGCTTTGTTTGTTGATTTATGTGCGCAACTATAATTCCGTCACCGCAAAGCATGGACTCAAGGCGCACTTGGTTTTGAAATTCGCCGAATGTTAATTGTCGGCGGTAATCGAAAACGTCCGGGTTGCTTGCATAAAGCCGAAATCCCTCTGTCATTTTTTCAGAGTAATTCGTTGACAAGCGTTCGCGCTCGCGCACGTCCATATTTGGCCATATAACCGATGCGAGCGGAGTGGCTTCCGGCACTATGCCTGTAAAAATCTCGTTGCGGAGCATTCGGTTAATGAGCCCGGACACATAGGGATTTTCTATATAGAGCTGGATCGACCTATGGCGCAGGGTGTAATAATCCACACCATTTTCCCATAAGTAGTTGCGCGTAATGCCGAAAGAATTTGTAAATGTATCGCCGTCGAATACGTCGTTAAGAGCGTTACGTGTAAAATATGCGAGTACGTCGTCGAGTTGTTTTGGGCTTTCGCTCGGTATGCCGTGTCTTAACATTTTGGCACCACCTGCACAAGAGCCGGAGGCGGTGCGTGTTTTTTTGCGATTAGGTCTTCCATGCGTGCGATCTGGTCTATCAGATCTTTTCGACGCTGGATTAAAACGGGAAGGTCTAAAGGTGTGACGTTATGCGTTGTCTGCCCTGTAGTCAGTCTAAATTCTTTGAGCCCTTCACGCGTAAGTGCGAGGATAGCTTTATCGAGCTCAAAGATAATAATTTCACTGTGTTTTATAAGGTCAGCCCAAGCCACGTTTTTGTCCGACAAGACGGGGTGCCCATCCTCGATTATTGCCATAGGCTCAGTTTATTTGCGGGGATATAAAACAAGCTATTAACTATTGTCATTCTTCGAAAAAACGGTTATATTTGGAATAGGAGCGGTTTATGACTATAACAAAACCAGAAGCTATTCTTGATATTGGGATTGATGAGGATTGTCCCGTTTGTGCCCAAAATCTGCCTTTAAATGACACAGTTATGGCTGCTATAGCGGAGGGAGATGCTATTTTCTTTGGCAAAAAAACGACACAATGGTACAGCACCTTTGAGGAAGGTCGGGAAGCATTGGAGGCTTAAAACTTGCGCGACTGGAGCTTTACTAATCAATTCAAAAAAGACATGAAGCTTATGGAAAAACGCCATAAGGACATGGACAAACTATATGACATTATGGCAAAACTCATTTTCGGAGAATCATTGCCGGAGCGTTGCCGTGAGCATAATCTTTCAGGTGATCTTGCGGGGTTGACCGATTGCCACATCGAAGGCGACTGGCTTCTGCTTTACCGCAAATCCTACGAAAAGGTTGTTTTTTACTATACTGGAACTCATTCGGATTTATTCAAAAAATAATTAAAACTCAAGCAGTATTTGCGCTACGGCGTTTTTTTATCCGCATTATGGCGATTGCGATCTTGTCTCATTTTCCAAACAGCTCTTGTTCTACAAGCATCATGGCTCCTGATAAAACTCGCCTTTTTTGGCACTCTCCCAAAACGCCGTCCAGTCCAGCGTCGGTAAGCCAAGGCGTTCTTTGCACCAGAACTCGGCGGCAAGCTCAAGTGCCGCAAGGTTGTACACATAACAGTCAAGCGCATGGTTGTCTTGGCCGAACTTTTGCTTCCACACATAGCCGCGGAACTGTTTTGTAATTGCATCCCGTTTTTCCTCACGGCGCTCCGCCTCAAATTGTTTAAAATAATCGTCCCTGCTGTCCTCTCTAAAGTTGGGGTACCAAGCCGGCTGTGACTGTCCCGTAATCCAAAACGACGATGTCATGGCGTTACTTATTCTGTCTTTCAGCTTGCCTGTGCTTATATGCAGGGCGTTACTAAAGCCGATTTTTTCTTGTGCCGATGTGCTAAAAAATTGATATGTTTCGCCATTTTGGAGGTAGTCTTTGCCTTTAATTGCAAAAACGCCGCCGGAGCGCTTTTTGACGTATTCGTAAACATAATCGGAGTTGTGTCCGGAGTCGATCATCGTTATTTGGATGCGGTACACTTTGCCGTCTGTGCCAACATATCGCTTGTCGCCGAGTATAATATCGAGTTTATCCCACACTCCGTTAAAGTCGGCAGTGTTTCCTTTGATTTCAAAAAACTCCAGAGTCCAAGTCACGCCGCCTGCGCTGTAACCTTTAACATCGACATACAGACAGTCATTCTGTACATCAACGGATGCCACGAGTATAAGAATCGGGGATCCTGAATCCTGTACGGCGAGATCGTTCGGTACGCCACGGGCGATAAGCCCGGACTCATCGTTGACAACAACGAAGCCTGTGCGTCGGAATTGTATCGCTCGCTCGTACTCGATTTGCTTGCCGCCGAGCTCCTCGAACGTAAGTCCCTGCGTGGTGTTGCGGAAAACTCTGTATTTTTCCTTGTCTTTGAGGCGGTTGGTTTTTAAGTCCCAGCACTCCACCCATTGCAGAACCATGTCTTCCCATGAGTACATCCCTGGCGGGTTGTATATCGGCGTTACGTGGTAAGATCGGCGATTCGGCGCAATTGGCTTTACCGACGCTCGCCACTCGCCGCGTAAAATTATGACCGCCTTGTCGTAGTTTTTCATTATTTGGGCGCAGTCAGGTTTTTCGCATTTATAACCGACGGTGTCCAATAGCGGGTTAAAGTCCTCGTCGTTTTGCCATGTTATTCCCCATGTATAGCCGTCCTCGTTTTTGCCATGCCACACAAGCTCCTGCATCATGCCGCAATGTTTACAGGGTACAAAATATTTCCGCTGGTCGCCGTCGGTGTAGAGCTTGTCGATTTTTGATGTTTGTTTTATCAGTGGCGTGGATGTCCACAAGATTTTGCGCTTGCTGCCTGTGTACGCTTTGGTTCGGTTGCGTACGAGGTCGGTAACCGTTCCCTCTTTCGGGATTGAGTCCGGAAATGCGTCGACCTCGTCGGCAAGGGCGCATGGGTAAGATATGCCACGGAAGCGTGCAGGACTGCGGCCGCCGAAACAATGTAGGTACCCGCCCGGGTATTCTTTAGCGATGGCGGTGTCGCCTGTATTGCGGCTGCCTTTTTTTTTCCGGCTTTGCGAAAATATAAGGTCGCGAGCTCCGGCGTTGTCTATCATTTTTTCGATGCGCACCTGCACCGAGGTTTTCATAAGCCCTGCGTCGGCGGTGACGTACATCTGCGCCTTGGGGTCGCTCATGATGTTGTATAGCAGCACCGTTTCCAATACGGCGGTTGTTGCGCCCATTTGAGCGCCCTTCATAAGTACGACCTCAGAGGTCGGGTCAAGCGGGCTGAAGCAGTCGACGATTTCGCGAAAGTATGGGAACTTTTCAAAACTAAACTTGCCAGGAAACGGCGTGAGGTCGCTTGTTAGATAGCGCACTCGCTCGATAAATTCGCTGGGCTGCTCATGGTGCAGCGAGTCCGTTATTTTGCCGATTTGATCGACAAGGAAATCGATATCGCCGGAAAAAACTTGATTAGTAAAAAGAGCGGTCGCTGCGTTCATTATCCCTCGCTTGGCTCCCATTCGCCTGGCGGCGGTTCTGGCGTATAAGCGACAACTATCGCTCGCCCCAAGTCAAACTCTTCGGCTAAAAATTTCTTTGCTTCAAAAAGCGTGTCTAATAACCAGAAGTCGGGCTCGGCACTAATGTTTTTTATGCGTATCCACACTGCGGCAAGATCGGAGAGCTTTTTGCCTGTGCGTTTTTCGTATTGCGCTGAGGTTTCGTAGTCGGGGGGGGTAACCAGTGATTTAACATAATCCCTTTCATGGCGACAAATAGGACAGTCCTCCCCGTGCCGCCAGTTTGTATTCGATGTGATTTCACTTTTACAATGCTTGCAGTAAGACCTCATTATTCGTCCTCCATGATTTCGACAATCGTATCTTTGATTTTTTGGTCTAGCCCGTCGTCCTCTTGGTACTTCGAGCGTAGCCCGCGAAGCTCATTTATCAGTTCCTCTTTGGAATTTTTAATAATTCGGGAGAGTCCGCGCTCCAGCCTTTGGCTGACTTCCGATCTTGCCTCGGTGCCTTGCGCTTGGGCCAGCGCGATAATTTCGTCCGTAACCGATTCGGGAAATTCCAGTATTTGCCGCATTAAACTTTCCAGATATTGGATGAGCCGAGAGATAACAAAGTCTTTTTCGATGAGCTGCAGGCGGCGTTCGCGCACCTTTTGATCCCGTTCGTCGGCCGCCGCCAAGTCTTTAAGCATTCGTACGTATTCCTGCATCCCTGGCAGCCCTTTGAACTGCTGCACGAGCTCCCGGAGCGTGAGGCTGAGTAGTCGCTGTGGCAATCCGGCGTATTCTGCGAGCGCAGCATCGCCGAGGCGCGTAAAATCCACAGGCGCTGGCTTTGGTTCTGGTGCGGAAGCGGCGGTATCGATTACTTTGTCGCCACCAGCGAGCCGCCGCTTATTGATATAGCGGGCGTTGACGGGGTTTTCGGTATCGAGCAGCCCTGCGGCATTGCGCACGAGCGTGTTATTGGAGATTTTGCGCGATATCACCGATGGCGCAACGGCGCAGATGCGGGCGAATTCCGCAGGTTTTACCTCAGCCATACCGTAAATTATGAGCGCACGGCACGTCAGTAAGCTATTAACTGCGATAGCTTTTTATTGACTTTCGTTGCTTTTTTGTTGCCCTGTGGAAAATTTTGGCGGGCATTTTGGAGCGAGCCCCCCGCGTCGAATAATTGCACCCGGGCGGGGGGGCGGCACAGTACCTACTTTTTTATGGGGAGGACGGTGGCAGCTAGGCACTGTTACAGGTTACACTTTGGCTGTCGTTTTACAACGCCATGTATATAATTTTAAAATTTTATTTTTTGTGTTATAGTTATGTATACCATACTTTTTTTAATTCCTAATAAATCAACTTAAAAACAAGAAATAAGTGTAACGTGTAACACCCTATAGGATAATATAAAAACAATCAAGTGCGGGGGAAAAGGCGCAGATACCAGTGCAGTATTGCGTCAACGCAATAACGTGCCGCTGGCTTGCGTTTGTTACGGTTGTTATTCAGTACGGATCGTTTTGGATATCATACTGGGGACACCGAAGTGGTGTGTGTTTATGTTTTGCCATAACTATACTCTGACTGCTGTTACGCTATTTTGTAAAATCGCTGCCGGGAGCAGGGTGCGGACAGCGTCGTCAGCGTCCGGGATTGCTTTTAGCATCCTGTCTAAATTCAGCCGATTGTAATAATCTACCTGCGCAATAGATTCATGCCCTGTGATTTTTTTTACATCTTCGGCTATAAGCGTGGTTCGCATTTTAGTAACGTATGTATAACGAAACGAGTGCGGCACAATTCGGCGGCCGTCGGGAATTAAGTCTTTTGTGCCGTGAAGGTGTCCACGCTTCCATAGACCATTTTTAACGAGGGTTTCTTTATCCCATGTAATACCTGCGTTTATTAAAGCGGTAAAAAAGGCGGTTTCTGCCATTGATTTGGATACAGGCTTGTTGTTGTAGGTAAAGACGAAGTCATCTGCGTTGAGGTTGTTTTTTTCTATATGCGCCGCCAATAGATCGAGCGTTAAATCGGGATATGGTATGACGCGCAGTTTAGGGTGTTCCGGTGATCCGCATTTATTGTATACCGTGCGCACGTTTCTTTTTTTCATAAAGCCGTCAACGATTAGTGCCTTTTTGTCGAATATGATTTGTTTGACGCGTAAGCCTCGAACCTCGCCCATGCGAAGCCCGCCGGAAAGTTTGCATAAATAAAACAAATAAAAGTCGTGTTTGAAATTTTGCGGAATGAGCAGCCGCTCAAGTTCGTCGTCTGTTAGGATATCCGCTTTGTTTGGCGTTTTGCCGATGGTGGGGAAATTGGGTTTATAAATTTTGCAGCCTAAAAACTGCGCCTCTTGGTATATTTCGTTGAGTGCAGATATATACTGGTTTTTCCATGATCCGGAACGGTCTGCGGCGAAAAGGTAATTCATAACCTCATCTAATTCCAGAGAGCGAAGTGTGCGATCTCCCCACATTGCCGTTATGTGCAACATAAAGACTCTGTTTGCTTTTAGCGTATCCTCGTTTACGGATTTATTTAATTGCTGCCGCCTTTTAACGTGTAATGTGCCGGGGATAAACATTTCTACGGCGATATCCTTCACGAGGATATTGGCGTTGTTTGCGGGTTTTGAATAAAGCAGTATACCGCGATTATCGTATGGAGCTGCAGCTGGTGTTTTTTGCGGCGGCGGCAGACTTCGAATGAAGTCCTCTGCGTCGTTGCGGTTTTTGATATTTTTTCCGCATGATTTTTGGATCTGCTTACCAGAATCGTCGATCCAGTAGTAATACCATCGGCGAACGGATTTTCCGTTCTTGAGTTTTTTAGGTTTGCGAAATACATGATAGCGCAAATTGGACATGACTTGACCTCCACTTGACCTTTTGAGAGTCTAATAGGCGCCCACCCTGTTATCGCCTTTTAGTGTGAAGGAGCTAAGTCTTTATGTAGTATAGACTTAGGCTTATCCAATTTAATAAAGTCTGGGTGGATGACGGGTCTCGAACCCGCGACGACAAGAACCACAATCTTGTACTCTACCCCTGAGCTACATCCACCACGTAACAATATCAATATAGGAAAGTTTTTAAGTTTTGTCAATGGTGTATGTCAGAAAAAATTCGGCGAAGAATTCTGGACATCGTACGCAAAGGGACTGCGGTGTATTACAATCATGGCAGGCGACTTGCGAAAAGCCGTGTCGGCTCGGGATGGTCGTGGCTTTCATCTACGGACGCTTTGGCGTCGCAGCGTTGCCATTCACGCCATATTTCGCCGACACGGCTTTTCGCAAGCCGCCTGCCCACAGTTATCCCCCCCTTTGTGTACAAGCTGTGGCGAGGGGTTTTCGCAATCATGATTGTGAAAGGGGAATATTAATGTTCAAACGCTATCGGCGCACCTTTTTGCGCAGATTTAAAAACAGCTTCCATTAATTTCATGGTACGCATTACAGAATCAAGCGATACAAGGAGTTTTTCTTTTCCTTCCATGACGTTTATAAAATTACGATAAAAATCTTTGATATCTGCTTTAACATCAGGAAGGGTCTCTTCTTTTATGGTTTCACTGGTACGGGGAGCCATCGTTTTAGTAAGCCCTGCCGCAGTTCGTATGGGTATGGCATCGTTCTTGCTGTAGTCCATAATACGGACGATTTTTCCTTTTCTCGAAAAATCTTCTATCACAGCGGTTCCCTCAAACCCAAGAACATACCAGCGCGGCAGATTAATATAATTTCTTGTTCCAACTTCGACTATGAATACAAGACCATTTTCAAAGGTTAGTTCTACAAAAAAACCATCATCAACTAATTCTGTGGTAATATAGGTAAGAGACGCGTATACTTTACTGACTTTTTCAGGAACCATTTGAAGTGCCTGATCAAGAATATGCACGCCCCAATCCAGAACCATGCCGCCGCCTTGTTTTGGATCTGCTCTCCAATCTCCAGGTATACCGCGTGAGCCATGTACTCTTGACTCGATACGAAATAAATCTCCTAATAGTTTATTTTCATATATATTTTTTATAGTTAAATAGTCTTCGTCCCATCGGCGATTTTGGTGCACCGCAAACACTTTGCCGGTTTTTATCGAAGTATCGATCATTTCCTGTAATTCTCCGGAATTGAGAGCAACTGGTTTTTCGCAGACAACATTTTTACCTGCTTCCAAAGCTTTAATTACATAGGACCTATGAACATCATTGGGAGTTGATATCAATACAATATCCACTGATGGATCAGCCAGAAGTTCTTCTATAGAACTATATGTTTTAAGCCCATGTTGTAGGGCAAATTCCTGTCTGCATTCACGAATATCGAAAGAACCGGTTACTTTTAAATTATCAAAGCCGCCTAGTATCACTTTATTGTGGAATCTGGTTCCTTCATTAACAAGTTCCCTGTGCCAGTTTCCCATGCCACCCAAGCCAATAATTGCCAAAGAATACTGTTTCATTTTATACCGCCTTGGCGGTATAATACCGCCTGCTGGAATCTTATGTTTTTTAAGAAAAAATTTCTAGGGATCTGTCTGCGATTAACAAACAATTATTTCCTTACGGGATTACTGCTGACTTAAACTCCGACCATTGCCCAGTTATCCCTCTATCGTTTTGCCAGCAGGCGGCGACGTAGACGGTTTTGCCTCGTTCGGTTTCTTCAAAATGGAGGGCGAAAGGTGTGCGGCTTGCGAGTGCGTGGTGGATTAACTCGTCAGTGTGTTTGGGCGGAGTGTCGAGAATACCCCAGATGAGAACTGCGCCGTCGTAGCCTTTGGGTTTGGCTTTGCCGCTTTGACCTTGCACCCAAAAGTCGACCATTATTTCACGGATATTGCGAAGGTGCAGAACGTGATCGACCATTTCAGTTACAATTTTGTGATCGGTGCGGGTATTGTCGTGGTTCGGAATGCCCATCTCTAGTGTTCTGTCTTATTCGACTAGCGGAATGACAAAGTGCGTTAATTCTTTATGTCATAAAGAATTAATTTAACGTGATTGTGGCATTTGAATAAGACAGAACACTAGTTTTGTTGGAAAGATAATCCAACAGATTTTGCATAAAAATGTTGAATTGCGCCGCATTTGACGGGACATAATCTCTTGCTCTGCTCATAATTCACCTCTTTTGCACGATTTCCGCGCTGTTTTGTTAGTAGGGACTGTCCGAAAAATTCAGGGACATATCCCGCAAACTCGGGGACGTGTCCCAAAAGTTACGGGACACGTCATGGAAACATAAACACTGCTAAAAACACTTGTTTTAACCGTTAAAAGCGCAAACTCTCCAAGCAGTGTCACCATAGATTACCGGCGGTTTATGGTAACGTCGCTGTCGAAGGAGGACCCCCAGCCTCGATATATATATATTTCAGTATGGCTAGGGATGGAAACGCTGGTTAATTGGTTATCTCTAAATGCATTATACCCGATGGAAGTAACGCTGTTAGGAATGGTAACGCTGGTTAGTTGGTTGTTCCAAAATGCCATATCCCCGATGTGTGTAACACTGTTAGGAATGGTAACACTGGTCAGTTGGTTATGCTCAAATGCCGCATCCTCGATAGAAGTAACGCCGTTAGGAATGGAAACACTGATCAGGTTTTTATTCTGAAACGCTTCAAAACCAATTTCAGTAACGGGCAAGCCTCGTATCCTTGATGGGATATTGACTTCCCAGCTTGTACCAATGTAACGTGTAATCCGCACCGATGCGCCGCCATCTACCGGTTCCGCTTCAAAGTACCTTTCCGGATCATGCTGCGTGCAGGCAGAAAACACCATAGCTGCCATTAACGTTATGCCTAAAACCAATTTCTTCATTTTAAACTCCTTGCTTTTTGCGATGTGTATAAAAAAAGCCCTCCGCAAGTGAACTTGTCCCTGTCAAGTGGACAGGGACAAGTTCACAAGTGTTCCCGGAGGGCGTTTTTGCTATATTACGATTGTTGTTATTTGTTAAATAGTATGGGGGGGGGGGGGGGGGTTTTTTTTTTTTTTTTGAAAAAACCCCTTTTTTTTTTTTTGAAAAATTTTTTATTTTTTATTTTTATTAATTTTTAGGGTGGGGATTTTTGCAAAGTTAGAACTTAATGACTCAAAGAATATGGGGGGGGGGGGGGGGGGGGTTATTTTTGACCGAGAAAGAGGCCCTTTTTCTTTTTTTTAAACTATTTTCTTTTTAATTTATAATATTTTACAAGGACAGTAT
>Ga0123355_10000379_pt1 | contig 57257 bp, 52 predicted proteins | sample TergutEmb28metaG_3_FD_89872 | JGI IMG/M metagenome (GOLD analysis project Ga0123355, IMG submission 89872) | Embiratermes neotenicus P1 segment gut microbial communities from Petit-Saut dam, French Guiana - Emb289 P1 | ecosystem: Host-associated > Arthropoda: Insects > Digestive system > Gut ... | reverse complement strand
TTTCGACTAGCCCCAACGAATGATCTGAACCACTCGCATTGTCACTAAATTATAACCCTACATGGTCATATTGTCAAGAATATTTGCGGTTAATATATGCAAATGTGTAAAATATATACAGCATTCTGCATAACCCTAGCCTTTGGTGGACTTTATGGCTCTTGATAAAATCTCATTGCATATACAAACGAGAACTATAAATGTCAGAACAATGGGAAACAACGCTTCGTAGGTGGTAACTGTTAAAATTACAGTTGTCAGGAAAAATAGCGCTGCTATGCCTGCGCCAAAGGCAGCCAGCTCATAGCCAACCAGCTTCGAAAGAGTTCTTGGTGCAAAACGATTGGATGTATCACTTACTAGTGTAGGAAGCAATGGACCAAGTCCAAACCCTGTTAAAGCCATACCTACAACACTACTTGTGAACCACAAGATCAATATGCCCACAGCAGCAATTATAATCCCGATGCGAATGATTGCAATTTCTTTTAGCCATTTTGCAAGCCACCCGAATACTAAGCGCCCTAAAGTCATGCCAACATAATAGACAGCTGAGAAAATCACAACGTCCTCAAGCAAAAAGCCACGCTCACGCATTAGCACAGTGCCTGTGAAAAACACAACCGTGTAGTCTGTACCACCTAAGAAGAAAAATGTGAGTATTTCTGTTGCTTCATGCCATTTCTTTGTGAGATACTTTTTCTTTCCAGTGGCTTCCTCAACTTTAACCTCTTCTTCTGCTGAGCTATCATCATCTATCCATATCTTTTTGTACATACTCACGACAAGCATAAGTCCAACAACACCTACAATTGCAGCAATTGCAAGATAACCCGCTGTCCAACCATATGCATACACATTAAAGTTATAGCCCTCGCCTGGCACATAGTATTGACTAAAATCTAGAATCAGCAAACGTCCCATAATTAGCGGGCTAACTGCAGCACCTGCACCCCAGAAGAAATGCATTAAATTGTTTTGCTTTGTCGTAAAATGCTTTGCCATATACGCATTCATACTAGAAGCCATTGCGCCTGTGCCAAATCCATAGATTGTCACCATAGTTAGCATCATCACAAAGTTCGCTGAAAACGCAAGACCGACAAATCCAAGACCCATGATTACAAGACCCATCAAATAAATGGTTTGCAGTTTCATTATGCGGTTGAGTCGCGCCAGAATGACTCCTGCTAGCGTATAAGTCACCGAATATCCTATTAGAACAATTCCCGAATGAAGAGTGACCAGACCCATTCCTAGCTCCATTGCGTCCCAAGAAACGGTAAATGAGCCATCTGGGAAACCAACAATAAAATAGCTCACTAGGATGACTCCCAGCAGCCACACTCGATTATTTTTAATTTTTGACATTTTTGTGATAATTCCTCGATTCTTAAATGAAATGTATTTTACGCAAATATTGGTTGTTTTTATACACACATCGTGTTAAACCTTAAAGACAATAACTGCTCTTGCGTATTTTGTCAAGAGCTTTCTACAATAGTATTTGATTTTACTGTGAAAAGCGTTACCAGATGAAGCGCGACGCGGAGTCTGTGTTTTCGATTTCCAAAGCGAGTTTGGGCGCCCAACAAGCATGGTATGACTATAGATTACTGTTAGCGCACAGTGTCTGAACGACGAAATCGCAAAATACAGACTCTGAGTGCAAGCGCACAATAGACTTAATTTATGATTGTGGAGGATTACTAAGTGAGAACTGAACAAGAGATAATTGAATTGATTTTAAACGTTGCAAATGCTGATGAACGCATACGCGGGGTAATGCTGTCAGGTTCGCGCGCTGATTTCAGCGTGCCAAAAGATTGCTATCAGGATTATGATATCGGCTTTGCCGTTACGGATATGGAGCCATTCTATAATAATCCTGCATGGATTGAAGAAAAGTTCGGTAAGCCATTGCTAATGCAAATGCCTGAAACTATGCGGCGTGCAGAAGGTGATGGAAACTTTTTCTACCTAATGATTTTTCCCGATGGTGTTCGCATTGATTTAAGTTTTGTTTTTGATAAATATCTTGACGATGGCGAGCCCGCGATAGTATTACTTGACAAAGATAGTGGAAACGGACTCTTTCCTCCGATATGTGTTAACGAAAAATTTTGGCATATAAAGCCGCCAACATCCCTTGATTATTATTCATGTTGTAACGAATTTTGGTGGTGCCTGAATAACGTCGCAAAAGGGATTATGCGTGATGAGTTGCCCTTTGTGATGTCTATGTTAAACGATGTTGTGCGAGTTGAGCTGCATGACATGATTAACTGGTATATCGGAACACAGTATGGATTTAATCTTTCTACAGGCAAGGACAACAAATACTTTAAAAGGTATCTGCCACCTGAGCTATACTCGCAGTATGTCGCAACATACTCAAGTGGTGATTATGATGAAATATGGGAAGCGGTATTCATAATGTGCGAGATGTTCAGCAAGCTGGCGAAAGCTGTAGCTGAACATTTCAAATACTCATATAATCAAGATGATGAAGATGGCCTACGTGAATATATTCGCTTGATAAAGGTGTGAATACATAAAGTATATATTCTATCATTTAATGGTGACGCTTTTGAACTTATCGAAAACGTTTGTTCATAAAATTTTAACAATTCTTTTTCATAATCCTGTTGACTTGTTGATTTTTTTATGCCATACTGCTGGAACTATATGTTTGCAAACGATAAATCAAATTAAAAGGAAATAGAAAAAATGAAAAAAATTATTGCACTTATAATGATCGCTATGCTTGTTGTTTTTGCAACAGCTTGTGATACTGCAGAAGAACCTGTACAAGACGCTGATGTATACGAAGAAGAAGCATATGATTATGATGATGCTGAAGAGACGACTGATTATGACGAAGACGAGTATGACTACGAAGAATATGAAGAGTACGAAGAAGAAGCTTATGACAATGATGAAGAACAAGCCATTGAAGTACTAGACGCTGACGATGCCGATGTTTCCAGCCATCCAATAGTAGGCACATGGCTATGGATGGGTTCACCCTACTATGTCTTCAACGAAGATGGAACCGGAAATATGTTTCTTACTGGAGATCTATTGTGGGAGATAAATGACGGTATTCTTTCAATATGCGCCACTCCAGACGTATGCCGCAGTATTAGAGGTTGCCTTGGACTTGCTGAATGGTATTATGTAATTGATGGAGATGAACTTCACTTAGACAGCACTGTTCTTCCAGATTTTGAATTTACATACACTCGCGGAGAAGGCGAATAAGATAATACAGTAACTACATTGCAAACAAATGAGGGACAGTTTTTGCTTAATTAACAAGCAGAAAACTGTCCCTTTTAATGTTTGCAAAACTTATCCCAGTTGCTCTAATAAGTACTTTTCAGCCTTTGCACTCCAGAGGTTGTTGTTTTTCTTAACTATCTCTGCAAGCTTTTGAAATACCGGGTCATCAATGTTGTCAAACTCGTCTATTGCAGTTAGTGGCATTGAAATATTTGAGTAGATCAGCTTCTTCCCTCCTGGAATATTCGGCAAATTCAGCGTAGTTTCGATAACACTGTCAAGACCGCCCACATGGGTTATCATCGCTGCAGGATTTAGGCGTCCGCTTGCCATCATGGTTAATGATTCAAGCATGTCATCTGTATTGCCGCCACTTGTGCCAACGATATGTGTTGACGCATAGTGCACATTGTAGAAGTTAAACGAAGCTGTAAATGACGGGTCAGTTGGTCCTGCAAAGAAATTTAAGCAACCATCTCTACCCAGTATTCTATCCGCCAATTCAATTACCGGTGCAACAGGTGCATAGACGAACACATCATCATATCCCTGCCCATCTGTTAGGGCTAATAGTTCATCAGAATCGCTAGTATTTAGATATACCAGCTTTACGCCGTTTTTGGCAGCTTCCTCAACGGTTAATACTTCGGCAGCACGACTTAGCTTAACATCATCTATATCAGTTACCACTAGTAGTGCTGGTTTGCGATCAGTATGAATAATATAGTCGATTGCACCTAGGCCCATTGGTCCCGCTCCCGCAAGTATCGCCATGTTTCCGCCTTGAACTATACCCATTTTATGTTCGTAAACACCTGCAGTTGTGTGGTAATTTGCATGAAATGCTCCAATCACACAACTCATTGGCTCTGCAAGAGAGGCATAGAAGAATGCATCTCCATCATATGGAAGTAGACATTTTTGTTCCATTACTTCATTGGGTATGATTACATATGTAGCATTTCCGCCGATATACTGATATGAGTATCCTGGCGCATCCAGTGACCCTTTATAACTAAGCGCAGGTTGAATCGAGTACTTCTGCCCCACTTTGAATTCATTTTCCCATTTTTTCCCTACTTTTATCAGCTCTCCACTGAACTCATGCCCTATTATTGTGGGATTCTCTGCCACATCATCAGGAACTCGCTTGTGAGCTGGTCCTTGAATTGCGGCTTTGTAACTAGACATACAAAGACAGTCTGATACAACCGACGCAAGTATTTCGTCATCTTTGATCTCAGGAAGCTCAAATTCTTCCAAACGCAAATCGCTTTTCCCATAAATTCTTACAGCTTTAGTTTTCATGTTAGTAATCATACCTCTCTAAATTTAATATTGCTCTCTAAACTTCTATTTGTGAATATTCCCTAATTTCTTACACTTTCCTTTTCTGACTGTATTTTTCCTTAGCCAATTTCGCAAAATGTTCAATACGATCATTAAGATTTGGTAATTTTGCTATTGTTTCTGATGAAAACATTCCCGCTTTAAGTCCTTGCTCTGATGCAAGCTCATGTCCAACAAGTGCCCATGCAGAATCAATCAGGTGGCTAAATTCAGGAGTTTCAATTTTCTCACAGACAAACTTCTGAAGTGGTGAATTAATATCTTCACCGGAAATCTGAAACATATCATTTATTTGACACAACGCTTTAATTCGGACCAATTGCTCGTCTGTGTTTCGGGCGGGCATATATGTTACGGCTTTCATGCCTATTTCTTTAAGATATTTCATCAGTTCATCAAGATAAGAATCTTCAAACTGCTGTGCTTTCTTATCACCTGTGACGGAAACCCCTACATCTCCAAGATATGCATATGCAGGAACTGCTCCTAGCTTTCCCGCAAGGCTTATAAAGTCTGTGATGTGTGGTAGTTCTTCATCAGCATCAACATAAAAACTCTGCACCAATTGACTCTTGAATAGACCTAGCAAGAAATTGCGTGGCATTTCTCTTTCAGTAAGTTTTGCTGACAAAGCGTACAGGATATGCCTTTCTGTGACCGAACCCCCACTTGGATATTCCGAAAGGAGAAGTACATCATTCATAAAGTCAAGTTCAATCTCATATGGCTTGAGATATGCATTTAATTTATCAACCATTTTCCAATTACGAACATTGCGTTTCTCACGATATGGCGCTAAGAACCGCTCTGCTTCCGGAAGCATGTGATGAGGTATTCCATGCATGGCAAGGTACGCAACAGAAATTTGATCAGGATTATTTACACGCCTGCCTTCAAACGGCGTATCTTTCATATTGCAACGAAGCTCAAATCCAACTGTCACAGGCATATTAATAATCTGTCCGGCTTCAATAAACTCCCCTGCTCCACCTACGCTATCATGATCCATAATACCTGTTGTTGCAAGCCCACTGAGCCATGATATAAATACAGCCTTAGTCGGCGAATATGGCGAAAATGAAAATGTGGTGTGGATGTGATTGTTTACATTAACTCCTGTTATGGGCATGTCCATTGCTCGTGCATCACATAGAAGTTTTAGCTCTCGTAGCGCTTCAATTCGATCTTTCCTGTTGGGTGCATTTAGGTTATCAAAGTGCTTTTGTTTCATCACCTGCTCCTCACTATCTCTCGACTCTGCACGACCCGCAGAATAACGTTGGTTTTTGAAAGATTATTTGACATTGGCTCATTTCAACATTACCTGTCCGCCTGTTACCGGTATTGCTTGACCGGTTTCATATTGTTGCTCTATTACATAAAGTATCGCACGTGCAACATCGGCTATCGTGCATCCTCTTTTCATTGGAACTTTGGCTTCGTAAAACGCTCTGACATCATCTATCGTCTTTGCACCCTCTACCTTGCCTGAGTCTAAGTATTGTCTGAAAAGACCACGCTCAGGATCAGACCAAAGGGGACCATCCAGAAGATTACCGGGACAAATCGCATTTACTTTTATTCCGTATTCTACAAGTTCCATAGCAAAGCTCTGAGTAAGACCGACACCGCCGAACTTGCTTCCTGCATACGCAGAGTTTTTATTACTACCCTCAAGTCCTGATTTTGAGTTTATTTCAATTATATCCATAAGATATTCTGGTGCGTACTTATGTTGAATTTTCATTGGCTCTGAAGCATATTTTGTACAAAGAAAATATCCTGTGTAATTAACTGTTGTCACTAGCTCAAAGTTTTTCTTAGTCAAATCACTAAGGCTACCTGCAATCAATATACCTGCATTTGATACGAGAATATCAAGCCCGCCAAATGAAAGTATCGTTGACTGTACCATGCACTTTACGGAGTCTTCATCAGAAACATCAACCTGTACGGCGACTGCTGTTGTATCTCCGTATTGTTCGTTTAACTCTTTTGCACAAGCCATAGCGCCTTCAAGATTTAAGTCTGCAATGACAATGTGTGCACCGTCCCCTGCCATTGACTCTGCAATTCCTTTACCAAACCCTTGAGCACCACCCGTTACAATGGAGACTTTTCCTGCGAGCCTGCCTTTTTTGGTGTTGTTTGATATGTGAAAGCTTCCAAGTCCTTCTACAACAACAAATTCTGGCGAATAGCTGTTCGCACTTTTGTAAGCTTTAAACTCAGTTGCTATGTCGTTGTCGTTAGTAAACTTTTTAATGACCAATGCTTTTCCAATTTCTGACAAATCCTCTTCCGGAAAACACTTAACTGTTGCCATGCCATCTGCAGAATGTAGCATTCTAATAGCAGGCGCAATTGAACAAGCACGCTCAATATCAACGTTTGTTTTTTCTTTATTACTCAACTGTATTTCCTCCAAATTTCTATATATCGAGCCATGAGCAAAACTCAAAGAGTATAACTTAGATAATCTGTCAATACCTATACTCTCAAGATACCTCTTTATGTCAAAGGTATTACCGCCCTCTCTTATTATATCCATTACCACTTTTCGTTGCTCAAACGTTAGATACATTGCGAAATGAATATCACTTAAAAACAAAAACGTTGTGCGAGCTTCTAATGCTATTACTCTTCTATGAGGACTGGGGTCAAACATATCTGTTGTCGCATAATTTCTATCTATGAACGCCATTATGAGATCCATCTCTTCAATATAACGCCTTAGAAATAGTAATTTATCTTCCTCACTCCAATCTCGTGGAAACGCTACACCCTCTGCAAGAAGCGCATCCAACATCTCCGATATTGTCGCTTCTAACTCTCGTTCTCGCTCAAGTTCTCGTTCAAATTTCTCTTGCCATTCAAGCTTATTTACTTGCGTTGGTCGGGGATGTCAAGAGACATATCAAAAACCATGGCTATTTCTCTCTATCTGAGACCCTTATCTTCAAGCTTTTGCACTATGCTATTTATGATATTGTTTGCTAACTCTTCCAAAAAAGGAACAAGATCACTATCTTTTGTATAAAGGTAGTTACCAAACATATCGTCTTGCACGAGTTGGAACTCCTTTCCATCTTTTGAAATGTTCGCCTCACGTTTGAACATCAAATCTTCATCACTAAGCACATTGCAGCCATTTTCTCGTTGCAACAATATTAAAAGCATGTCAAAGTCTTCCCAATTTCTAACGCCTTCAAAATAAATTTCAGTTGAGCCATCGTCGTTAACAACAGTAGAAACTCTAAAATCAACATTTTTAAAATCCATTTAAAACCCTCTCTTTCTATGGAGTAATTCCCAATCCACTATTTACTGCTGGATTGCTTCTTTGTGATGCCTCAATAATCTCGTGCCACAGTGCGTCTCCAGAAAACCCTCTTGATTTATATCTCGCAACCGTTTGCTCCCATGTCATATTAGGCTTTGTTCCAAACAGCCTATTCGCTTCTGCTCTATCTGACATTGCATCACGTGCTTGTGTTCGAATTTGATTTCGCATTTCGCTTGCTTGTCTTGCTTGCTGTTCTAGCGGTTGCGTTCTGTCAATTCTACTGCTTATCTTGCGCAACTCATTATTGTACCACTGCCGTGTCTGCACATTGTTTAAAGATCCAGGTCTTGGCGGTGAACCTGCTACGTTACTTCTCGGTGGCGCTGCCGGATTCACCACCGTCTGCTGCGGGTTCATCCTAGCTTCTTGCCACTGTTTCTGCAATTGATAAAGCATATTATGGCTTGCTGCGAACTTTGCGGGACCGTCAATGAACGAAAGTGCGTACATAAATCCATACCAATCTTGATAAGATATACCCATTTCTGCTGAATTATGAGTCCATTCGATTTGTACTGCCAATGATGGTGCTCCACGTACTGATCTCTGCCTGTCTCTGTCAATACCTATACTCGCAAGATACGTTTCTATATTAAATGCATTGCCGCCCTCTTCTATTATATCCATTACCACTTTTCGTTGCTCAAACGTTAGATACATTGCGAAATGAATATCACTTAAAAACAAAAACGTTGTGCGAGCTTCTAATGCTATTGCTCTTCTATGAGGACTGGGGTCAAACATATCTGTTGTCGCATAATTCCTCTCTATGAACGCCATTATGAGATCCATCTCTTCAATATAGCGCCTTAGAAATAGTAATTTATCTTCCTCACTCCAGTCTCGTGGAAATGCTACACCCTCTGCAAGAAGCGCATCCAACATCTCCAATATTATCGCTTCTAACTCAAGTTCTCGCTCAAGCTCTCGTTCTCGTTCAAGTTCTCGCTCTAATCGCTCTTGCTGTAAACGCTCCTTATTGAGTGTAATATCCGTGCGCCATGAATTAAGTGCAAAACTATCATAAGAGTTTGGCAAGCCCGCTGCACCCAACTCTATAAGTTCTATCCCGCGTATTGCTTCTGATCGAAGTTCATTGCCACGAGTGAATAGAGTCTGGGTCGAACTCTCTACATTATTATACCTCTCGATTTTACCTTCCAGATATCTTATCGTTGTAACACTCGTGTTATACATACGCTGATAATCATCTCTTCTTCTTGCACATTCACGTTCAGTTGTAGTAATACTATTTGAGCCCCATCGCGGAGCATTTAGGATACTTTCATAACGAGCAATTCTGATCTCAGCGGTATTCCTATCCAGTATATTCTGTTGAAGCTCAGAAAGTATATGCTCACCTATAAGGTCACCTTCTCCAACCGAGCTTATTAGCTTGTGATGATCGGATATATCTTCTTCATTTGCTAGTATTAAGGCATTTGCTACTTTGAGATGGTCGCGCATTTTTTGGCGTGCCAGTTCAAAGCTAGTAGCACGATTGGCTGAATCTTCGATAAATGCGTTTAGTGCAATTGTGGCTGCGCGTATTTTTTCATTGTCTGTTTCCAACATCAAAATAGCTGCGTCTGATTGAGATTTAACGGCTGATGGGATTAGTTGTGAGCTAAAGTTCACCCAGTTCACCTCCAATCATTTCTAAACGCCAGATTTCTGTTTCTAAATCTTCGAGTGTTTTGTCATACTTAGAGTTCAATTTCTTACATTCAGCTTCGAGTGTTTCTATATCATCACTATGCTGATTGCCAATAGATAATAGTTGATTGTATTGCTCCTCAACAAGATTCGTCCAACGTTGATCTCCATAACTTGCTTCAAATGATAGGTTGCATATTTTAATCCTATCATATACTTCTTCGCATATTTCCTTTTCGCTTCTTATATAATTCCGCAAATATGTGTTTGTATCTTCCTTTTCTTCTTCAATTTTTCTGATTTCGACTCGAAGTTCATCTATTCTATCAGCATTTAACATCGCTATTCTCGCTCCCCTCAATCATAATGAACTTATTGATATCTGTCAATTCCGCTCAATGCATTTGAATCCACATCTTCAAAAGCATTCGCTATTGTTGTTATCATTGTTGCAGAATTCGATATTGCATTACTAAAAAGTCCATGATCACGCTGTACTCTACTAAAAACATTTCGTGCATTTCGATTCGCTAATATAGTAGACCTCTCGTCTATTGTGCTTAGTGTCTGTCGTTGAATGTTCCCGCCAGCTGTGCTTAGCGCACTAGCCATCTGTTCAATACTCGAACTTTCTGTTGAGATTATTCCGCCTCCACCTGCGTCAATACTCATAGCTTACACCTCCAAATTTCTATATACCGAGCCATGAGCAAAACTCAAAGAGTTTAGTGTTTTCAATGGTTTTGCATCATAGCATTTTGCGTTTGTCATTACGCATTTATCTAGAAACGACCATCTCGCAATGATATAATATTATTGCAAGTAAACCACATCGAAAGGAGATGGTCATTATCTACCGCCAAGAAATCATAGCTAATCCGATTCAGGCTCAAACAATGCAATATCAAAGCTCTTCCTTATGACTTGGCGTGCAGCTTTGTAATCCGACAATACATCAGAAGCAATCATTTGCGACATAATATTACCCAGTGCTGTGCCTTCAGTTGGCCCTGCATAAACCGGAAGCTTGCACGTATTTGCTGTGAGCTGATTTAAGTATGCATTCTGACTTCCACCGCCAATGATATTTATGCTATCAAACTTCGTTCCTGTCTGTTCTTGCAATGCCTTCATCGTTTGAGCGTAAGATTCTGCTAAACTCAAGAAAATACATCGAGCATAGTCGGCTATATTTTCCGGCATTGCTGACTGGCATGCACTCTCGGCACATTGCTCTTTGCAAGCTTCACCAATCGCAGATACCATACTCTCCGGAGCTGCAAAACGTTCATCGTTTACATCGAAAACACAGTTGCAGTTTGAAGATTGCGCCATTTTTACCAGTTCTGCATATCCGATGCCATTCCCTATTTCCTTGTGCACTGATTGAAGCAACCATAAGCCTGCAATGTTCTTCAAATAGCGATAACGGTAGTCAAATCCACCTTCATTTGTAAAGTTCGCAGCATGGGAGGACTCTGTTGTTATGGGTTTTGCAAGCTCCACACCCATAAGACTCCATGTGCCACTTGAAATATATACCGAATCCTCAGACTTAGCAGGGACCGCCAAAAATGCACTTGCTGTGTCATGGGATGGTGGCATTATCACCTTACAATCAAATCCAACAGCTTCCTTTATCTCATCTGTGAATCCACCAAGAATTGTTCCTGGCGGTACTATTTCGCAGAAAATTTCTCGTGGAAAACCACAGCGCTCTATAATTTCATCATCCCATGTTTTCAACTCTGCATTAATAAGAGCACTTGTTGATGCAATAGTGTACTCGTTTTTCATCACACCACAAAGGCGGTAATGCAAATAATCAGGTATCATCAATAAGTGTGCAGCTTCATCTAAGTACTGAGATGTTAACGTTTTTATCGACATAAGTTGATAAATCGTATTTATAATCATTTTCTGTATGCCTACACGGGAGTAAAGCTCGGACTCAGATATATATTTGCTAACCTCTGCGTCCATGCCATCAGTGCGACTATCACGATATGCAATCGTTGGACCGACGATATCGCCTTTTTTATTCAAGAGAACAAAATCCACACCCCAAGTGTCTATTCCGACAGTTGTAGGAATTTTACCCAATGTTGCACATTTCTTTAGCCCTGATATCATCTCGCTAACGAGATTTTCTATATCCCAACATAAGTGCTCGCCCATTTGCTTCATCCCATTAGGAAATCTATGGACTTCTTCTGTTTGAATCTTGCCATCTTCCAGCCAACCCAGAATATGACGCCCCCCTGACGCACCAATATCAATTGCAAGATGAGTTGTATTCATAAAATGCCAATTCCTTTCGACAATACATTAGACATAGTTTGAATAAATTCAAACTTTTGCTCTCCTCCCTGCGGGAAATCGCAAATTAATGCACAAAATGACAATAAAAAATTACACCCGTTGAGTCACAACTAATAATAACTCAACGAATGCAAAATCTCAAGTTTTTTACTTAATTTCTATACTAATATGAACTTGCTAATTTTCTTCTCATCTGCTGATGGATTAAGCTTCAAAATTTGCTCCCTAATTTTCTCAAAAGCGACTTCACTTGGTATGCCATCAGCTTCTTCAAACACAGCATTTCCGAAAAAGCTCTCAGTTGTGGTCATTACTGTTGACGCCCAGCAATTATTCATCTCAGCTTTTATAGATCTGTATTGCTTACCGCACATGGTTAGATACATTTTCATCTGTAGTTCAGTCAACGCTTTGTCGAAGTTTGTTTTCTCATCTCGACTAAACCCTGCTACCTGCTTGATTGTATGCGTAGCTAATGCGCCATTTTCGCTTACAGCTTCATAAATCCGCCTTGCATAATGACTGACTGTGCCATCATCATATGCTTCGTCAAAAGTCAGACCTCCACGTCGTGCAGACAGAAAGTATGGATACCACTCTTTTGTTATGAATCCGCTTTTCTTAAAGAACACTTTGGCATAAGCGATATCATCCCGCTCATCCAATACACGCATACGCCATTCCCAAGGATCGGTTTCAATGTTGCCTGTATGCCAAGCTATAGGAGTTTCATAAGGTGGTATTTCGTTCCACACCCAATCAATTATTGAGTATATACCATCAGCACTACCACCGCCCATTGAAAATCCTGCAGTTAGCAGAGTTTCAACAAAATCATCATAACAACGAATCATATCATTCCTCCGATTAATTATCTTGCCAGCTCTTTGCAATGCTGCAAACCTAAGTAGTGATTTACCAAGTTTATCCTTAAATTGATAGCAGTGCTACCCTTTGTAACCGCTCATGAATTGCCAACGTCCACCGAATTTGTCAACCAAAGAGCAAGTCAGCGAACAATATGTCTGGCTTGTCAATGGTGCAGTAATCGTTGCACCATCTGACAGTATATCATATGCTGTCTTCAGTTCATCATCAGAATCAAATTGTACTAATAGGTCGATTGCAAATGAATTGCCCGTATTCGCAGTAATACCATCTTTTATGGCATCTACATTATCACCCAGCATTATCGTTTGCCTGCCGATTTTTATTTCAGCATAGTAAATGAAATCTTTTTCCTCATCCTTGCATTGCCAATCTTTCGGATTTGCTTCTGAAAATAGAATTTTTGCATTTACCTTTGCACCAAAGGCCTTTGAATATAAATCCATCGCTTGCTTTGCTTGTCCTGCGAAATGCATAATTGGTTCTACTTTAATCATTTTCTTCCTCCATAAGTTATTCTTCTTGGATTCTGCGCGACCCGCAGAATGACGTTAGTTTTCCTTAGACTAGTCGACATACCTATTTACTGCACCCACCATATCACAGCAAACACGACATCTATATGTCGTGTTTGCATAAAAATATTTATTTTTCTACTACTTCAACCACCTACCCGCGTAGTCCCTTTTTCTTGTATGCCAAGACAAACAGCACTAGCAACACCGCTGCATTGGCTACCATTACAATTAGTGCACGTGTATAATCAGGGTCTGGTATTTCATATGGAAAATCGGGGATTGTCCTCATAACTAATGGAAATAAAACTCTACCTATCTGATACGAGAATATGAACTGTGCAAAACGTCCAATGTTTTCATTAAACATAGCTATTACCGGAACAAATGCTAGAATCATCATTGCCGGTGTATAGTATGCGCTTGCTTGTTGCACATTCTTTGAATAAATACCTATTGCGCCTCCTAGTAGAGAGGAAGAGATCATACCTAGTAAAGACATAATGCAGAACCACAATAAAAGTTCACCGCTAAAGCCACCCAGTAATGCCATTATAGCTAACGTTACTGCGGTGATAATAGCGAAGAAAAATGCCATACCAAAAATGTACTGCCCCGGCTTTACGCCTGCCATTACAAGAAAACGCAAACTTTTATATTCCACATCTTCTGCCACATTGTTCGCAATTGCTATCATAGGTCCACTACCAATTAAGATACCGGCAAAGTTTGCCATTTGTATGCCTATTGGCTCCGGCATAAATTGTCCAAAAACTAGACCCATAATTGGCCACATTAGAAACATAGACAGCACGGTAAAATTCTTTGGCAAGTCTACAGCTTGTTTTGTAAAAAGAGCTTTAACTGTATTCATCTTCTGTCACCCCCGTCATTTTCATAAATACAGCACCTAGATCAGGTACGGTTTTAAAGGAATCATGCTTTTCACATATTTCTCTCGGTGTGCCTTGCTCTACTATCACACCCTTATGCAAAAGAGCTACATGGTCACACAAATCTACAGCTTCTTCCATATTGTGCGTTGTTAAGAAGATTGTAGTTCCCTTATCTCTTAGATTTAGGATAAGCTTATGTATCTGACGTCCAGTGGTGGGGTCCAGCGCACCTGTGGGTTCGTCTAAAAACAAAACTTTTGGTGAGTGCAGTATCGCACGCGCCAAAGCTAAACGCTGACGCATACCTTTTGATAGTTTAGCAACAGGAGTTTTTGCTTCATTGCCTAATCCTACACTATCAAGAGCTTCTTGAACCTTGCTTTTATCAACGCCATAAATGCCAGCAAATAAGTTGAGATTTTCTGAGGTAGAAAGACGTTTATACAGTCCATCTTCTTCCAACATCAATCCTGTTTCTATGGGTGTTGCTCCGATTTCATACTCGCCACCTTCAGGAGTGAGTTGGTGTGTGAGTATGTTGATAATTGTGGTTTTACCTGAGCCGGAAGGTCCCAGCAATCCGAAGATTTCTTTTGGCTCAACCGTAAAATTCACGTCGCTAAGTACGGTTTTATTGTCAAATCGCTTGACAATATTCTTCATTGCAATCATTTATATCTCCTTCTAATTTATTTGTATTTTATCTTCAAAAAGACTTCCTTATCAAGGATACCACACTTGTCAATAGCTGTAGCCATGCTATTCCTCAATTAAAACAAGAGATCATTGTTCCCGCGCCGAGCGCGGCATTAGATCAAGCGTTTCAACGAAGCGGGAGATTTTACTCACCGCTTGTCGCGTAATATTGTACCCACCGCCTACGCAAACTTTGAGGCGGGGGACATCCTAGCTGAGTTATTTGCTTCTTTTTTCTGCTGTCATTACAAATGACAAAGGGAATCCTTTTCCGTCATACAAGTCTGTCATACCTGAAACAGCTTCATCATATTCATTTAAACTAGTAACATATAAGTCATTTACCACCATTGAATTGATAATGCTTCCCATAGTATGAGAAAAGCTGGTGAATGTCTTACTTTCGGTCAAGCCTGTCATATAGGTCATCCCGTGATTTTCTATCCAAGGGTCGTTTCGGAAGTATGAAAATGTGAATCTATTGAGGTTATTTTCATCAAACTCATCATCACTCGGCATGGGTAGCATATTTTCAAAGGGATGGATTTCGTAGAGCATTACTATACCACTCGGTTTTAAGCATTTTGCAACTTTATTAAAAAATAATGTTAAATCCTCAAACCAACATATAGCACCGATTGTTATCAATATCACATCAAACTGATTATGGTACTTATCGGGAATTTTCAAAATATCGCAAGCAACAAACTCGCAACTGCTAATTTCGGCTTTTGTAGTCGTTTCACGGGCTTGAGCAATAATGTTCTCTGCAATATCAAAGCCTACGCCACGCTCTGCACCCAAGCTCATTAACGACAATAACTCACGTCCTGTATTGCAACAAAAGTGCGCCACTGATTTGCCCTTGAAGTTGATTTTTGAGAGCTCTCCCATGATTGTATCGTCCAGAAATGCCAATGGATTGTTCTCTAGTTTGGCAAAATCCTTATCACCAAAACCCTCTTTTCGATTGTCAAAAGCGTGTTCCCACGCTTGTTTATTAGTTTCTGTATATTTCATAATGGTCATCCTCTTTTTCATAAATCCACTTTCCATTGGTGTGCACAGATTGTATAAGATATTGTTTAATCGGATTTTTCGTATTCATTGTGTCAGCTCCTTGTTTGCTTCTTTTCTTTAAGTTGAGTTAAGTCTAACAGTAAAGTCTTGCTTAACTCTAAGTAAAGTCTAAAAAGACTCTTAATTTTCTGCAAGCTTAACTATTTGCGACTATCCCTCAAGAGCCATCGTTTCTACTATGGACACAGGAATTTCTATCCCTGTTGCATAACAAAACGCAATAATTTGACCTATGTGCATTAGTTCGTGACCTATCATCATTGTAATAATTTGATGCACATTTTGCTTGTCACCGTAGTAATCCATAATCTCAGTGCCACTTAGAGAATTGAGAGCTTTTTCAAACTGCACATCAAGTTCCGTCATTTTTGCAATAATATCCTGTGTTGGAATGTTTACATAGTTATATTTTTCCTCAAATGCAAACGTATCTGTGCCTAAAGAGTTGACAACATCTCTTTGAAACAAAGTTAGTTCATAGGCTTGTAATCGTATAGTATTTAGTACCTTTCGAGGTAGCTTTTTATCAAGGTCTGCGTCGCTTAGTTCGTTCAGGAATTTTAGCGTAATACCTCTCGTTTCTCTCCACTCTGTTAAAAGCGCTTTTATTGATTCAATCATGTTTATCTCTCCTTTGAGTTTTCATCTTCGCTACTTTGTTTTCACAGGAAGCCAGCCGAATATATAAGATTCCAGTATCTTACCGTACATTTTTTCCTGTCCAACATGACGAAATCCTATTGGACTATATTTTCTATCGTTTAGGAAGCAATCTGGTTGATACCGTTTTAAAGGATGGTGTAGTGGTGTAAGCATGTTACTCCGATGACCTTTTAAGCAGCAAATTGTCTATATACAAGATTTGCGTAATTCCCATACTTTCCATAATCCACTCCATACTTACAATTTCACCTTGCAATCCTTCAAATTGCTCTGTTGGAATAGAAATCATTTGCAGTACAGGCTCACTTGTACTTCCCATGATCGCTGATATTACTGGAGAAAAAATATGTGCATCAATCGGGTTTGTCACACCGCCAAAGTCGTTGATATGCATTGTTGAGGTGCGTCCGGAACTGTCGGTTAGCCTGATTTGGAAAGACACATTTGGATCATCCATACTCTGGTTGCCGGATGATAAGGATAGGTACAGACTATCGCCCATAAACAGAGTGCTTTCCGCAAAATCTGCCGTCATAACAGGTTCTTGTGCATCAGCACTCCCCCATTGTAGCATCAGCACCCGACTTTCGGCAGCACCCCACTTATTAGGCAACGCAGTTCGTGTCCATCTATCAAAGCCCTGTCCCGAATAAGTGATTAGATTTGATGTAGACGTACTGAGATCAAACCCTTCGTCAAAACTGTCTAATATAACCATGTTACTATCTGCAAAGGTTGTGATGTACAATGCAGGCGGCAGCCAATCCGCACCGTGTGCAAAATCTCTAAACAGTACTGTATATTCTTCTCGTCCGTGTAGTGTGGCTTCCAAAAACGCGCCGATAAAGACCTTCGCTGCGGACTGTTGTTCCGCTAAGGACATCAGTAATCTTTGATTCGTTAAAAGCCTTGAAAGGCCCGGCAGGTCATTGTCGCCCCATATGGTGTTGAATTGCCCGTGGTTTGCGTGTTGTACCCACACGCTCGCTTTGATGCCATAATCAGATACATCTACCCGATTGTACATATCCGCACCCATAAAACTGGATACGTCCTTATCATGTCCCCCATGTAACACCAAGTAATTAACGCTTGTCAGATACACTTCCAGCCCGGCAGGATTATATTGACGGTGTACTGGGGCAATGGCAATAACCGTATTGATTCGGAATGGATAATCGAACACTACTGCACCATTGCCCGGGTAATAGCTTAAGTCCGCAAATGCGGCTGCCAAGGCAGCAGCTTCCCCACCACGCGAATGCCCAATGAGAGCAATGCGGTCAAAATCAACTGCACCTGAAAATGGATGAGACGGGTCTGCGTTCCATGCATACCACTGACGTAAATGCTCCAGTAAAACAAAAGCACGCACACCATTTTCTTTTTCAAGACCGGCCATAAAGAGCATGTCATAGAGGGGCGAGCTGTTTAGAAAATTTTGATCCACTGATGCGGCAATTATACCTCGGCTCGCCAAAAATTCGCCTAAATACGCATAGCCACCGTCAGAACGATTGCCGGCATTGTGATTGCCGTGCACAATCAGCGTAAGCGGGAATGGGCCTTCTCCCTCCGGCATCCATACCTGTGCATTGAGCGGCAACGCATCAGGCTCAAAACCCAGTTGCCAACGACGCATGCCACTCCAGCCCATTAAAAGCTCAGAGGCATCTGCAGTCGATGCGGGAAGAACATTCTCCCCGGGATACGGATTTAGTCTTTGTTTAGAGGTAGCATAAAAATATACCCTGTGATTATAATTCCCGTGCAAAGACGGATTTTCCAAAATCGGCAGCTCACGACTTTGAATCCGCTCTACATAAGGGAGTGCTAATCTGGCTTCCTCCGGTCTGTCATCAGGACTTAACGAAGGACCCTGCCAAATAATTAGAGCCAATAAGATGACCACAACTGTACTCGAAAGACCCAACAGACTGTAGCGCAAGATTTTTTTTAATCTACCTAGTGCCTTGTATTGTTTCGTCGCAAACATAACGATCAAATACACGCAGACTATGGAAAAAATCATAAGCGGAATTAAATATATCGCCAAAAATAATGTTCCTATAACCAGAATGATCGATATACAAATAACCAAAAAGGTCTGCCAAGGCAGGCGCTTCAAAGCAGCGAATAAAAGTGTCATAACAATAGCCAAAATCAATCCGACAAGAATGATGATAACCAAAGCTACCACGACAGTGAAGACACCATGGTATCGAAATAACATGAAGAAGCCTACACTTCCAAAGGCAAATGCCAAAATCAAACAGACAAGTAAGCCCCATCTCATTGCAGGGCTAAGCTTTGCCATAAGAAATGTGCGCACCCTACGCTTTACCTTTCTTTTGACGCTGTAATTAATCTGTGTTTCCATTTTTGATCCACTCTTTTCTTGTTTTGTTTTTTTACATTAGTGTTGTATGTCTTTGTCCCGCACCTTGTGACGATGAATACCGAACACCATAGCTGATACTTTGGCACTCCTAAAAATATATTGTGTTTCCATATGTTAGACGATGCAAATCGAATTTCGTCAAAAAGTTTCAACACATTTCTTTTGCAACTCTATTATAAAACAGCAATTCTTAACAAGTCTTTAGATAATTCTTAATTGTTTCTTAATTAATATTTATTCAAAACATTTTTTGCTATGCCTTTAATCTCCGCTACAAGCTCGGGTGGCTCTAATATTTTCACCTTATCACCAAAGCTCAAAAGCCAGCTTATCATATAGTTACGATTTGTATATCCCACTTCAAAATATAATCCCTCATCAGCTTCATAGTAGCAATCGAGCCCGTACGCTTCTATCAGCAAATACTTTACAGACTTATCAAACAATGCAGACATTTTATTTTCATCCGTGAGCGAGCTGTGAAAATCTCGCTTTTCGGGAGGTATCTCACGAGCCACAAACTGTTCATCACTCACAGAAAGATTCCAAAGGCGATTCATTTTAAACATTCGCCAATCTTTTCGTTCCAAGCAGAATCCGAATAAATACCATGATGTCCATTGGAATACCACAGTGTATGGTTCAATGCGGCGTTTACTTTCGCCTTTTTCATAGAAATAATCGAACTCGACGATATTGCTACTTAGTATAGCTTGCTTAATTGTTTCAATTTTCTCGGTTAAGTGCCCCTTGTAGTAAGAAGCAAGGTCAATGACAACAGGTTCTGACAGGGATACAACCGCGTCTGAGTTTGCGCCTAGTTTTTCCAAAGTACGCTCTATTTGCGTTTGTTCTGACACACTGCCGATTCCTTTAAGTGCAGCAATGATTCCTGTTAGTTCCCCGGTTGTCAAAACGCTTTTATCCAGTTTAAACCCCTCTGCAATGGAAATGCCACCACCTGTTCCTTGATGAGTGACAATAGGTATTCCCGCTTGGCAAAGAGCGTCAATATCCCTGCCAATAGTACGGCGGTTCACTTCAAACTTTTCTGCTAAATATGGCGCAGTCACACGTTCATTTTGTAGCAAAACGGTGAGTATGCCAATTAATCTGTCAAGCTTCATAGTTTGTCACTCCTCTATCAATGCCGTCATTTTGCGCGTACTCGCAGAATGACGTTGGTTTTCTCACACCTATCCATCTTACTGTAGAGTATATCAACTACAACACGACAACACTCTGTCGTGTTACACTTAACATTAAAGCATAATTTTATTATTCACGCAAAGTCTATTTTGTGATATCATAGAAAAACAATAAAACTTTAATGCGAAAGGTGAACTAAACTATGAAACGAAGCGAGATAAATAAAGCTCTCAAAGAAATGGAAGCCATGATTAACGAATACAAGTTTGCACTCCCACCATTTTGTCACTTCACGCCTGAGGATTGGAAAAGCAAAGGCCATGATTATGACGAAATCCGCGACAACATGTTAGGTTGGGATATAACAGATTTTGGAATGGGTGATTTTAATAAAGTTGGATTTTCTCTAATAACCATTCGTAACGGAAATCTTGCTATGAAAGATAAGTATCCAAAAACATATGCAGAGAAGTTACTTTATCTACGAGAAGAGCAATATGCACCCCTCCATTTCCATTGGTCAAAAATGGAAGATATTATAAATCGTGGCGGTGGCAATGTGTTCATCAGCGTATATAATTCCACTCCTGATGAAGATCTTGATAAAGTTTCTGATGTAACCGTATATCTTGACGGTCGCAAAATGGTTGTTCCCGCAGGCACAAAGGTTCGCTTAACACCTGGCGAGAGCATTGCAATTCAGCAATATATGTATCACGATTTCACTGTAGAAAAAGGCACAGGACCTGTACTTCTCGGAGAGGTCAGCGAAAGCAATGATGATAACACAGACAATCGCTTCTATGAAAGTATTGGTCGCTTCCCCGCCATAGAAGAAGACGAACCGCCATACAGATTGCTCTGCAACGAGTATCCTACCGCGAAGTAAAGGTAAAACAACGCATATAACTTCGCTAGGCTTTCCCGCTCCTATAAGCTCTGCGCAGGCGGTGGGTACAATATTACGCAACATGCGGTGAGTTAAGATCTCCCGCAACGCTCCACCCCATGCGACAAGTCGCACGGGGGCCCCGGGTTGAAACGCTTGATCTAATGTCGCGCTCTGCGCGAGAACAATGATCTCTTGTTTTAAAGACAAAAACACTTGCGTAACCGCAAGTGTTTCTGCTTAGCACCAACCAAAACGATTGGCATACTTAACAATACATACTCTAACCAAAACGGTTAGCACTTTTGTATTTTTAATTTAACATATTCACCGCTACGTGTCAACAGAATTCTCTCTGTTGACAGACTTTTCAACCTCATGAGTGAGAGCACTTATGCGATTTTCAAGAACAATAATAGAGTTATTTTTATCTATTATATCTTTTCCTAAATTGGCTATATGCCTCTCTTGTCCAGCAATACAATTATCTCGTACCTGAATCATCTGATAAACTCCCAACGACTTTACTATTGCTTCATCAATTTTTTTCATGTCATTAGCCGACAATTTTGTTATGAAGTTTTCAAGCCTCGCTTTACTTATTGTTTTAATGTTCCCCAGTAATACATATCCATCCAATATCAAGTCCCCATTATTGTCATGCTTATCAGTTATTGGCACAACTACATCAAGCTTTGAGTTTGAGTGAGTTAATGGTGCAACTATAGTGTTTGCCGAGTAAATATTTCCCTGATCATGTTGGAGTATTACACACGGTCGTCTACCACTTTGCTCAGATCCAATATTTATTCCAAAATTACACCAATAGACTTGTCCTCGAAATACTTTTCGATTTTTCGCATTGCTTGAATACGAGTCAAGCCGTACCGTATCATTTATCCATTGAACATAATTTTTCGCATCTTGTATGCTTTTCTCCACGTTTGATACACCTCCGTTTGTGCTATTATTATACGACAAACAATGTTTTTATTTCAATATGATTTTGATTGTGATAAACTAACGTCAAGTGTGGATAATTTCTACATTTTACAAAGAAATTTAATGTTTTTATTTCAGCAATCACACTTTGCAAGTAAAGGTAACCCGATGGCGATTGATAAGAAGTTTCAAAATGATATTGATATAATTCTATCTCATAGGTACGATTTAGGTGCTGATTATTGGACCACGCCTGATAAACGGTTGATAAAGGGTTCTCCGTTTTCAGCATATAACAGCGCACTAATGCTGCTGGAACTTGGCATGGATTCTGCTGACCCAATTTTAAAAGAAATCGCAGAGTTGTTTTTCAGCACATGGCGAGAAGACGGACGGTTTAAGCTGTACCCGAGTGGAGGAATACTTCCCTGTCATACAGCATATGCTGTTAATCTAATGTGCCATTTGGGATATGTCGAGGACGAGCGCATACAGGCAACATTGCAACACTTTTTTAATACTCCATACACCGATGGTGGCTGGCGTTGTAATAAGTTTTCATTCGGTCGAGGTCCTGAAACGGAGTATTCAAACCCTCTGCCAACACTAAATGTTCTCGATGCGTTTCGATTTAGCAAATATCTCAACAACGATCCGTCATTGGATAAAGCCGTCGAATTTTTGCTTGCTCACTGGACAATCAGAACACCAATAGGTCCGTGTCAATATGGAATGGGTACTCGCTTCATACAAGTTGAATACCCCCTTGGAGATTATAATTTGTTCAACTATGTCTACGTTCTGTCATTTTATGATAAGGCAAAAAATGATAAACGATTTCTTGAAGCATTTAACACTTTGAAAAACAAGCTGGTGGATGGCATGATTATTGTTGAGCGAAACTCACCAAAGCTTTCAAAACTTGAGTTTTGCAAAAAAGGCCAAACCAGCGAGCTCGCCACAAAGCGTTATCACGAGATTCTTGAAAATCTTGCGTAAATAGACACCTCCAAAAATATCATAACGTAAAGGAAGTATGAAAAATGTATGATGTAGTCGCAATTGGTGAATTATTAATTGACTTTGCACCTGTCAGCACAGATGAGAGTGGCTATCCAACCCTTGCTGCAAAGCCAGGCGGAGCACCGACAAACTTTCTCGCAGCTCTCACGAAATACGGTGCAAAAACTGCACTTCTAAGTAAGGTTGGAACTGACGCATTTGGAAAAATGCTTATACGAACTGCCAAAGAGGTTGGAATTGAAACATCAGGAGTCGCCGAAGATGACACCGTATTCACAACCCTTGCGTTTGTTACGTTAGATGAATCAGGCGAGCGTTCCTTTAGCTTTGCAAGAAAGCCAGGTGCTGATATATGTATAAAATACAATGAGCTGGACTTATCTCTTATCGACAATTCCAAGATATTCCATTTCGGCACACTGAGCTTAACAAACGAGCCTGCAAAGAATGCCACAATACGAACCGTTGAATATGCAAAAAAAGCAGGCAAGCTTATAACTTTCGATCCGAATCTAAGAGAATCTCTCTGGGATTGCTTGGACAACGCAAAAGCTCAAATCCTGTGGGGACTTGAGCAAGCGGATATTGTTAAAATTAGCGAAGAAGAGGTCGAGTTCCTTTGGGGCTGTGACGAACAAAAAGGTGCTGAAAAGCTACTAAGGGAGTACAACGTCAAACTCGCAATGGTAACATGCGGTGCAAATGGCGCCCTCCTGCAAAACAACAATGCTTCAGCATTTGCAAAGTGTCCACCTGTTAAGCAAGTTGATACAACAGGAGCAGGAGATATATTCGGCGGAAGCGCAATAAGTAGAATTCTCAAGCTAGGCAAAAAACCAGAGGACTTAAATAAAGATGAACTTGAAAGTATCGTAAAGTTCGCAACAACCGCAGCAAGCCTATCCACCGAGAAGTATGGCGGAATACCAAGCGTTCCTGATGAGTCCGATGTTCTGAAGCTAATGTAACTACCCTACAGGCCTATAGACCTACAGGCAAGTCAATCACTTCAACTGATTGGTTTGCCTTTTTTTCCACATTAATTTTTAATCCAGTTCTGTTCTCCACCTTGAAAACATCATAGCCGTCTTTCCTATGGAAAAACACCGATATTGACCCTTCACCTACACGCACATTCTTAATTTCACCATTATCCCAATCTGATGGCATACATGGAGCAAAGTTAATTTCACCTTGTGGCACATCCGGTGATATTCCAAAGAAGTATTTAACTATTGTCGTAGCGCAATAAATCGTCCACCCTTGCACAAAGCAACCATAATCAGGCGACATTTCAGAAATGCTTCCCGGTGTTGACATAGAGAATGTTGAAAACATCCGTTGCAACAAATCTAATGCGCGGTCTGAGTAGCCATATCTGGCTTGCGCGGCTGCGTACACATTCGTAGAAATTGTCATAGTTCGGCGAGGTATTTCAAGACCACTTAAATATGCACCATACTCCCCTGTAAAGTGATCTGAATGTAGATTCGACAGGGCTATTTCCGCATGTTCTTTTGACGCCAATCCCATTTCCATAGGTGTCGCTATAACCCACGACTCATTAATTAACCAGCCTGATTGAACATTGTCAACTTCTTCCCTTTTTTTCTTTGCAATTTCTGACTTTAAATATTCACGATAGATATTGCTTTTTGAACCCCATTGGTATAGTAAAGATGAAAGTCTATGTTCTACAGCTTGTGATGTCGTAACCGTGTCAGCAAATAACCCTCTATCTGAGAGCCAAAATACATTGGGAAGTGCTTCTTTTGTTTTTATATGATAGTCATGTGCATTTTGAGCCATTTCATGCTCGTTCATTAATATGCAGATTTTTTCAAATGCGTCAAATGCGATGCATGTATATACTGCTGTATCAATTAACTCCATGTTCATTCCCAGAAGTTCCATTATTCCATAACCGCTGGGGAAACCGTCGTCATCTTCGTCCATTTCACGAAGCCAGTCTATGCTTTTTTTCATGTAGCCAAAGCATTCCGCTATGAATTCCAAATCGCCTGTCCACTGAAAATATTCCCAAACTGTAAGAATGAACTGAGCAGTTTCTTGAGTGTTCCCGGCATTGCTGAGAACGTCGGCTGAGGTCACTTCATGGATTATACGACCATTGCCATTATGTCGCTGAGACGCTTCTCTTATAACACGTAGTGTATCTTTTGCAACATCAAATCTTCCCGTTGCAATAAGCCCCATAATAGTGTAGCAACCGTCACAACCAAACCAAAACGGATATTCCGAAAGCCCTGCGGTCACACCACGCCCTAGCTCAGGCACATTCATCATAAGCCAGTCAGTATTTGCTTTAATCCATCCGAATATTTCGTTGAAATTCTCATCAGATGTCTTAACTTCCGACATTGAAGCTATGTCATCATAGCGTTGCTTTTTCTTTTCAAGTAGATTTTCATAATCATGCAAGGCGCGATAGTGGATTATGCACTCTTCCTTGCTTTTATATGATCCTGCAAAATAAAACACCAATTCCTTTGTTTCCCAAGCGTCAAAAGAAAATGAAAATGTCATGCTGGTAGACACTCCATTACCTGCAGTCATTTCTGCTGCAAAAAATTGCCCGCTCCGAGTGCTATCAGGAACTATATTGCTTCCAATGGCAGCATACCATTCATGATCGTCGTCTTTTGCGATAAAGGCATTTTCTTTCTCATGGAAAACTGCAGAATCTGACTTCCCATCGTAAACACCGATTTTTTCCGAAAGCCAAACAGGACGTAAATCAGTTCTTGCCAGCAACTCACAAGTTACATCCTTTTTTGAATCACTACTATTAGTAAAGGAATATTTCACCACACAGCCGTTAATACCATCAGGTGAAAACTGAAATCGCTCTGCACGTATGGATGTTTGACCTAATCCATGTCCATATCGAAATGTGTTGCCATATGGATGGTTAGTGAACTGGTCAGCACGAATCCAGGTGTTAACTTCACCATTAGTGCTATGATCTTCAAGGCGTAGCCAAAATCCATCCAATAGCTTGATTTGGTTTAACCACATGCCGTTCATTTCTTTTGGAATGTGATGTCCCATGTCAGGGAAAAAGCCATCAATTGAGCCAATAAGCTTTAGTTCCTCTCCTGCAGATACACATAATTGAACTGTACCTCTACTTGATACTTCCATAGTTTTGGACCATTCCTTTCGTTGCTTTCACGAGAAAGGGCTGCCATAGATATTAAATCAATGGCAACCCTTTTCAGACATTATACTGGTAAGACCTGTTAGACTTTATTATCTACCTGCCATAAATTCGTCAAGTTGTCTTTGTGCTTCTTCTATGACTTCTTGGATGCCTGCAGCGTCAAGTGCAGCAAGGAACTCTGTGCGTCCTCTGTCAAATTCTGCTTGGCCTGTTGTCCATTGTGGAATGTTATCCCACACAACGCCCCAGATCGCACCTAATAGAATGCCGATTTCTGATTCGTCTAATGTGAACTCCAGATATGGTGACAATGCAATGCCATCATCCCATGTACGTAGTTGATTTACATCAGCATCTGTCATGTTTGCAGAGAAGCGTGCAAGTCTTATATCATCCCACATCCATCTGCTTATTGAATAGTGCTCTGAGCTTCCAATAGCTGAAGTGTCTACTGCACCGTCAACCAAGTGGTAGTTTACGCCTTCAACACCAAATGAGAATAGGTCAAAGTTATCTTGATTTGACTTAATCCAGTTAACAAATTGAACAGCTTCGTTTACGTTGTTACTTGTTGTAGGAACAGCAAGCATGTTGTCCCCTGAGAAGAAGTTCATTGGTCTTGCTGATTGCAGAACTACAGTTTCGACTCTGCCGTCAGGTACATTAGCTGTGAATTGGTCAATACGCTCTGCTGCTCTCATTGGGTTTGCATTTACAACAGCAACAAATCCGTTGTCAAATGCTGCGTCAGTGCCGCCAAATCTTTCGCGCACTTCGTCAGTTGGTATCCAACCTCTGTCTGCCCATGACCATATTCTTGCCATGATTGATTCCATTCCTTCTGAATGCCAAAGTGATTGTACAGTTCCATCTTCAGGCTGTACATACAGTAGCCAGTTTAGGATAAAGTGAGCATCAACATATACAGGATACAGTGTTTCCGGAAGCCAACCCATAGCTCCGTATACGCCTTCTTCATTTTCGTGAACTGCTTCCAGGAATTGCTCTAGATGATCGATTGTTGTTATCGGTGGAATACCATGTGCTTCTCTAAGGTCACCACGAATGTTAAGTACACTGCGGTTGTAGCTCATTGGAGCAACACGTGGCATGCCGAACTGTTGACCGCCAACACTTCCGCCTGCTAGAAGAAAGTCAGGTGTATGCTCAAGAAGAACCGGACCGTACGCTGCAAGTGCAGCATCAATTGGTTGAAGCATTCCTAAGCGTACATTTTCACCAATGTAGTTTCTGTGCATCCAAACCAAGTCGATTACTTCGCCACCTGTAACTGCAAGAGTAAGTTGTGACCAGTAATCATCAAAGAAATCGATTGTGACTCCGAAATTGTAACCATCTGCTGCTAACTGTGCATTTACAGCTTCAAGTACTGAATCATGTGCTTCTGATGGAGCACCAACAATGACCATGCGGAGCATTAAACCATCATCCGCTGCCGGTGGTGCCAGATCATCGTCATCATCTGCTGGTGGTGCCGGATCATCGTCATCATCCGCTACTGCCGGTGGAGGTGCCGGATCGTCTGTTGCCGGAGGTGTCGGGTCGTCCGCGCATGCTGCTACAAATGCTGCTAGCATAACAATTGCGAGGATCAGGGCTATTATTTTTCTTGTTTTCATTTTTTTACCTTCCTTAATTTTTTCTTCCTTAATTTTTTGAGTACCTCTAGAGGTGCTCTATTATGTATTATCCTTTGACTGCGCCTATCATGATTCCTTTGACAAAGTAGCGCTGAACAAAGGGATATACCAATACAATGGGGCCCAGAGTAATAAACAGTGTGGCTAAGCGAAACGTCTGTGCAGGTAACTGCATGTCACCTATAGCGCCATGCATTCTAATGTGATCCATTAAAATCTCTATGCGGAACAACATATATTGCACAGGATATAACGACGTGTCCCTGATGAACCAAAGTGCCATACTCCAGTCATTCCAATAGGCAAGTCCTATGAACAATCCAATTGTCGCAATTATGGGTAATGAAAGAGGTATAATTATTGAAATTAACGCTCTCATGGGATTACATCCATCTATTTGAGCAGATTCAATGAGAGATGATGGAATCGTTCTGAAGAAATTACGTGCTAAAAACACATTAAATGGCGAAACAAGCATTGGTACAACCAGAGCCCACGGTCTGTCTGCAAGTCCGTATAGTTGGGTGCTTGCTAAAAACCAAGGCAGTAGACCTGCAGAAAATACCATTGGTATGTAGAAGAAAAATGCTATTTTATTTCTGTACTTTAAGGTGCTTACAGACATTGCAAAACCTGCCATTCCGCAAATCAAAACACTTAAGAACGTCCCTACAACTGTAACCGTAATTGTTACCATATATGCATTAAGGACAGCAGCGTCTGAAAAAACCGACCTGTATGCATCTAATGAAAACTCGGCAGGAAGTAATCTCATTCCGTATCTCATCAGAGCAGTTTCACTTGAGAATGATGACATAAGTGTTATTAGAATAGGATATAAGCAGATAACCATTACAAATAAGAAGATAATATGCATGATTATTTGACCAAAAACTTCGCTTTTTGTCATCTTTTTCATCGCTGTTACATCCTTTTCTTAAAATGATACTCTCTAATAATTCCTCGAACACTATATCCCGATATACCTAATTTTGCCTCAAAAGTTTAAAACAGTGCATAATCTTTTTCATAACGCTTTACGAGCCAGTTTGAGCCGAATACTAGTACGAAGCCAACGAATGACTGATAAAGACCAACCGCAGCAGCAATTGAGAAGTTAATTGGCGTTCTCATGATATTTCTAAAGACAAATGTATCTATAATGTCCGTATATATCCCAAGCTGAGGTCGGTCAATGCCGTAAACCATATTCCAAACAAGGCCGAAGTTACCTCTTAGCATGCCGCCTATAGCAAGCAGAGCAAGAATAATAATTGTAGGCAGAAGCATAGGCAGTGTTATGTGCCATATTTGTCTAATCCGTGAAGCGCCGTCAATAGCTGCTGCCTCATATAATTGACTGTCAATACCCGATATTGCAGCAAGGTAAATAATCGACTGATGACCAAATGCCATCCAAACAGCTGCAAAAACAACAATCCATGCCCAAGGTTCCGGATCACGTGTCCAGGTAACTTGATCTCCACCAAAGAATGTTATAAGTTGGTTAGCAATACCCATTCCGTCGTTGAAAACTACTCTTACTACAATTTGAGATACGATAACAACCGAGAAGAAGAATGGGAGAAACATTGCGTTTTGATAAAATCTCTTAGATCCGCGCGAACGTAGTTCATTGAGCAAAATAGCAAGTGTTATTGATATTACATTTACCCACAGTAAGAACTGGAAGTTTAGCCACATTGTATTTCTTGTGGTTCTCCATGCTGCTCCACTTTGGAAGAAGAACTCAAAGTTTCTCAGTCCTACCCAAGGACTTCTGAAAACGTCAATTACGTTAAAATCTTGAAACGCAAGAATAAGTCCGGGCAGAGGTACATATGCAAAAGCAAACAACACAAGTGCAGCAGGCACAATCATTAGATAATAGCCCCAGTTGCGCTTCATTTCTAAGACAAATCCGCCTTTACGCCTTACTAGTTGCGGGTTTTTTGTTTTCCCTGACATAGGCTTTTTTCCTCTCAGTTAATTTCCTCAGCTCTTGTTCCACGTTCCTAAAAGTTAATAGTTAACTAAAATCTCGGATAAATTCATTTTGAAATGTTACTTCTTCATCATATAGCGTGAATGATATTTCTTTTGTTCCGGTCAGATTGACAATGTGTAGTTTTTCATGAGTTAGTTCTACTGAAAGCTTCTGCTCTTGCCAATACAAGTAGTAATGAAGTCGCTTCCAACTTTCAGGAAGGGCTGGTGAAATTCGCAGTTTTCCATCCAACATTCTCACTCCGCCAAAACCATATACAACCACTTGCCATATTCCACCAATGGACGCTGTGTGGATTCCTGCGTCGGAGGTTTTCATGTTTTCGCCTAAGTCTATTTTTGCACATCTGTTAAATAGCTCATATGCAAGTTCATGGTTTTGCATATCCGCTGCCAAAATTGCATGTGTAGATAGCGACAAAGATGAGTCATGCAATGTGCGTGGCTCGTAATAATTCCAACTTGCTTGCTTCACTTCATGTGAGAACAATGCTTCTTGAAGCAAGAATAATATCATCACATCAGCCTGTTTTGAAACTTGAATCTCATTTATCTGTTTCAAGTTGTAATCATGGAATATTTCGCCAACATTTGCTTGATTTTTATACTTAGTAAGATCAATGTCCTTAAGGCTTAAGTAAGTTCTATCCTGTGGAAGTACTGAATCTTCACGTGGAAGTGGCAAATATATCTTGTCAATCACTTCTGTGAATTTCTTCACATTATCGCTCAAATCCAATTTATTATTCAAGATGTCAAACGTATCTGGGTTTTCACCCTTTAACTTTGAATAGCACTCAATCGCTTTGCCAATATTCCAATGAGCCATATAGTTTGTAAATGCATTGTCATTGACATGCTCTTTGTATTCATCCGGTCCCATTACGTCATTGATGTGATATAGAGAATCACCTTCATCATACTCAAGACGAGATAACCAGAATATGGCTGTGTCAAATATGACTTCATATCCATATTTCAACATAAACTCTTTATCGCCGGTTGCTTTGTAGTATTGCCAAATTCCGAATACTACATCAGCAGTTATGTGTTGCTGAATAATCCCTGACCATATTTTTATAGGCTCACCTGTAACAATGTCGGCTGCTCCCCACAAAGGTGTCACTTCACCCTCATCCAGTCTTGCCGATTCCCAAGGATACATTGCGCCTTTATAACCATAGGAGCTCGCCTTCTTATGCGCTCCCGGTAGTGATAGATAACGATACTTACACAGGCTTCGTGCTATTTCAGGTTTTGAATATATGAAATAAGGCAAGGTAAAAATTTCATTATCCCAGAAAACATGACCTTTATATCCTTCGCCGGATAAGCCTTTAGCTGCAATACTCATTCTTGAGTCATGTGCAGGTGCCATTACATGCAAGTGATATTGAGCAAATCTGACAGCTAGTTGATTGAAACTATCATCAGATTCTATTGTCACAGGAACATTGTCCCAGACTACATCATTCCACTTTTGTATGCTTTCATTCTCTAGTGTATCGTAGCCTTTTGCACATTGCTTCTTTAACGCTTCAAGGCAAGTGTTTTTTATCTCATCCAAGCTTTTATCAGAAAACTCTAAATCAAAAGATGTTGCAATGTAAGAAATTTTACTTAGCTCAAGAGTTTCGCCTTTTTTTACAGAAACTGTGTACACGCTGTCTAATATACGCTGATCCATTGAGATAAAAGGTTCTACATCAACAACCTTGCCATCAACTTTAGCTTCAACTCCGGAAGTCAAAACAACGTTAATCTTGTGCTGAGTTGTTGTTTGCACGTACTGCATGTATTTCTTGTCATAAAAACGCTTATCACCATCTGAGAAATGCTGTGAACCCTTGTTTGTCATTTTGCCGTTTATTCCACTTCGAATTGAGATGCAAACATCTTCCTCAGGTGTTATCACAACTCTTTGTCCCACTGTATGTAAATCTTCAAATGAAACAAAGCGGTTAAATTCGAAATTAGCAGAAACACCCTGTGGACTCGTCCATGATACTTCACGGTGTAATGTTGCCGTCTTAAGATCTAAGCTACGGCAGTACTTCTGAGTTTCTCCAGTTTCGAGATTGAACTCTTCGCCGTTTAGACGAATTTCCATTGCGAAAAGGTCCGCAGCATTCGGAAGTTCTGAAACCTCTGCTTCATCAAAACGATTATATGTCCCAACAATAAACATGCCACGTGTCTGACCTGTATAATTCTCATCTAACGCCGAGCGGATCCCCATGTATCCGTTGCCTAAGCAGAATATTGATTCACATTTCCCCTGTAAATCTTTTTCAAATTTTGTTTCATAAATTTTCCATGCATTTTCTTTATCGTATTGCAAAATTGAGTCATTGCAAGTGTCGAAAACGTTTTTGTAGGTTGGCATAAAAAAGTCCATTTCTTTCTGTAAATTAAAGTCACGAATCGTCCATGAAAAGAAATGGACGACTTGTGCATCAATTTCGGTTTCCAACGCAGTTGGAGAGAAATTGGCGCATTTCTTGGGTTAGCGTGATTTTTCACGCTATACCTCCCTTTTTGATAAGGTAATGGGTTGTACCGCTGTTAAAGTATCACGCTCTATAAAGGTTGTCAATTAATTTAGGGTCAAATGTTTCAATTTTGTTAAATATGATGAAATCCTTTGGAGAAAATGTCAATAACGACAAAATTGCTGAAAACACAAAAATTATCGTTTGATCTTCCCACCACTTAACGCCTTTGGCGTTTGAAGTGGGGGTTTTTTGGGTTAAGACTCCCGCCTCTGAAGTACTCTTCATCTTGCGCCTCATGTTGTACTTCATGTCGTACTTCGTATTATGAGTTCATGCTCAACAACCATGTTTTTTGGAGTGCTTTTCTTCTCAACCATATCAATAACACACTCTGTTGCCAACGAGCCAATTTGATGAAACTTCTGATACACAGTCGTTAATCCACCAAAGGCATAACGCGCCGCAAGTATGTCATCAAAGCCAATAACTGCTAATGAATCAGGAACTTTAATCTTTAAGTTAGACGCTGCCGACAGTACGCCAAAGGCAATCAAGTCACTTGCACAAAACACTGCATCAATTTCACTATGTGTCAACAACAACTCCTTCGCTTTCTCAAATGCGTCATCTGTAGAAAAGTCTGTGTTTACTATATATTCAGGAACTATGGCAAGCCCATTTTCTTCTAGTGCTTTTGCATAACCACTAAAGCGTTCTTCGCAAACTTTTGCGGTTCTTTTCCCATTAACCATAGCGATATTTTTTCGACCACATTTTATCAAATACTCAACAGCTTCGAAGGAAGCTCTCTTGTTATTGGTTGAAATCAACCCTATATTATCTCCGGAAACCTCCATATCAATCAGCACACATGGAATAATACTATCCCTTAGTTCTTCATAATACGCATCATTGGTTTGTAGACCTACAATAACTGCACCGTCTAAGTTTTTATGTCTGAAGAGTTCTAGAAAAGTCATTTCTTTTTGTCGCATAGAGTCTGTTGCCAGCAAAATAAATTCATAACCTCTCTTATTACACACTTTATATATACTACTTATGAGTTCGTAGATATAACCGCTTTCATCTCTTTGCTCAAGACTTGAAATCAGAAGCGCTATTGTCTTCTCAGGAATGCCCCCCAGAGAACGTGCGGAAGTGTTTGGAACATAATTTAACGATTTTGCTGTTTCCAATATTTTCTTTTTTGTCGTTTCGTTGACATCTTGATAACCGTTTAACGCTTTGGAAACTGTTGTTATTGAAACATTACAAGCTCTTGCAACATCTCGAATTGTGGTTCTTTCCATATCGTTCACTTCCATTCACTTTTAATACTTCAGCTCATACTATCATGCAATGCGATCAAAGTAAATAATCATACTGCTACTATATGACTAACAAATACTTTAATTTGAATCATAAATGTGATACAATCATGAAGATTTACGAAACAGGAAAGGAATGGTCAGTAAAATGCCGGAAAATAAAGGTTATATTAGAACAGCAGATGATAGAGGCAGTGTTAATATATGTCGTAGTGTTGTTTCTGTCATAGCAGCTTCTGCTGCAGTTGAAGTTGATGGTGTACATGGACTATATCAATCTTCAAGCCGTGAACTCACAACAGTTAGTGGCAAAAAAGGATTGTCAAAAGGTATCAAAGTAATTGTCGAAGAAGACAATATTGCCGTTGACGTATCTTTAATTGCAAAGCTTGGATACGCTGTTAATGAAGTGGGAGAAGCAGTGCAGAAATCAGTTAAAGCTGCAATCGAAGAAGCAGTTGGCGTTGATGTTAGCGCTGTAAATGTCAACATCTGTGGCGTTTCACTTAAAAAAGCAAAACCACAAGAAACACCTGAGTAATACACGTAAAACAAACAAAGTAAGTAAGAAGGACTTGTCATACTCATGAAAAGAAGCGTTGCAAGGGAGATAGCCGTTAGGCTGTGTTTTGCCATCTCTGAAAACCCATCCGACCCGAAGGAGCTACTATCTCGAACCTTTGAAGAGGAATATTATAGCTCTTTAGGAGAAGAAGATGAGTTATATTCAAGTAGGCCTAACAAAAAGCAACTTGACTATATCACACGTCTGGTCACAGGCATATCTGAACACTCTGCTGAGCTGGACGGATACATTGATAAGTATTCTGTCGGGTGGAGCTTTGGCAGAATATCAAGAACAGCAGTGGCAATAATGAAGCTTGCAATGTATGAAATTTTATACATGCCTGATGTTCCAAATGGCGCAGCTATTAATGATGCAGTTGAGCTGGCAAAACAGTACGAACCACCAGAAACAGTTTCATTCATAAACGGTATTTTAGGTAGCTTCACACGTAAGGAAGTATTGTAGAAGTACTATACTTAAGCAGGAAATAACAATCCATGTCTGACAAAATTTTCACAATAACCGAACTTAATAACTACATAAAACGATTGCTGGACTCTGACAACAACTTGGCAAGAGTATATGTCAAGGGCGAGCTATCGAATTACAAAACCTACCCATCAGGTCATCATTACTTTACTATGAAAGACGCTGAGGGCAGGTTATCTTGCGTTATGTTCAAAGGCAGTGCAACGAAACTACGCTTTAAACCCGAAAACGGAATGAGCGTTATCGTCTTTGGCAGAATCGCCGTGTATCCCAGAGATGGATCATACCAACTCTATGCAAATGAAATGACACCCGATGGCGTAGGCGACCTCTATGTTGCATTTGAACAGCTTAAGGAAAAATTATTCAAAGAAGGACTCTTTGATCAAGTTCACAAAAAGCCACTACCCCGCTTTCCTAAGACCATTGCCGTCATAACATCACCTGTTGGCGCAGCAGTTGAGGACATAATTAGAGTATTGGGAAGTCGTTGGCCATTAACGAATGTAGTCGTTGTCCCTGTCCGTGTACAAGGCGTTGAAGCACCACCTGAGATTGTGAATGCCATTGAATATGCAAACAAAGAGAATATAGCCGACCTCATCATCACGGGACGAGGTGGTGGTTCCATAGAGGATCTTTGGGCATTTAATGATGAGCATGTTGCAAGGGCGATTTTTGCTTCAAAAATACCCGTTATCTCCGCTGTTGGTCATGAGCCTGACATAACAATCGCAGACTATGTGGCAGATGTGAGAGCAGCAACACCATCAAACTCTGCAGAACTCGCTGTTCCTGATATACTTGATGTCTATGGATGGGTTAAAACTGCAGATGGACGATTACAGCAAGCCATAAGTCGCGACCTTAAACATCGTAAGCAGCACTTGCAAGATATCTCCAACAAACGTGTGCTGCAGAATCCAAAGTATTATATTGATGATAGAAGAATCCAAGTTGATCGAAGCGCAGAAAAACTGCTCTCCTCAATGCAGGGGCTGATATATAAAAAACGTGAACGATATACACGTCTTTCGGCATCTCTCGACGCAATGAGTCCACTTAAAGTTCTTGGTCGTGGATATGCAATCGCAAAGCTTGATGATGGAACGGTTGTAAAAAGCGCTTCAGACGTAAGTATGGGAGATCGATTAAAAATAAGATTAAAACAAGATGAAATCTCATGCACCGTGGATTAGAGGTTAGGAGGACAAATTATGGCTACTAAAAAGAACGAAACAAAAGAAAAGCAAACCTTTGAACAAGCTGTTTCGAGAATTGACGAGATTGTCACATCACTCGAAACCGGGGATGCACCCCTTGACAAATCATTATCATTATTTGAAGAGGGCGTTGAACTGATTAAAACATGCACAACAATGCTTGAAACAGCTGAGCAAACAGTTGTGCGATTAAAGAACACAATCAACAGTGATTCCGCAAGTGACGACTCAGGTATAAAGGAGTACCTCTTTGATGACTAGTAACGATAATGTCAATATGCATAACGATATGAATATGTATCGTGACATGATTGAGAGCAGGTTAAGTGAGCTCATTACCGGCGCCAGCTCTAATTACACAACACTTATTGAATCTATTCGATATAGTCTGCTTTCCGGTGGAAAACGAATCAGAGGAATACTATGCATGAAGTTCTGCGAAGCAACCGGAGGAAAACTCGAAGATGCCCTCGACGCAGCATGTGCTGTGGAAATGTTGCATACATACACACTAATTCATGACGATCTACCAAGCATGGACAACGATGACATAAGGCGTGGCAAGCCGTCAAATCACATTGAATTCGGTGAGTTCACTGCAATACTTGCAGGGGACGCACTCCAAGCAATAGCGTTTGATACACTGGCAAACTCTAACCTCCCTGCAAATGCAGTTGTCGAAATGATAAAAGTATTTGCACAAGTAGCAGGTCCCCACGGTGTCTGTGCAGGACAATATCTTGATTTGTCCGGCGAGGGTAAACAACTCGCTATATATGAAATATCAGAAATATATTCGTTGAAAACATCCGCACTCATATCTGCTGCCACAAAACTAGGCGTAATCGCGGGCGGAGGTACATGTGAGCAAGTGAATGCTGCATATGAATATGCACAAGCGGTAGGACTTGCGTTCCAAGTACGTGATGACATCCTTGATTGCACAGCAACAGCAGAAGAGCTAGGAAAACCCATAGGATCAGATATCGATAACGAAAAGTCAACATATGCCTCACTACTAGGCATTGAAGCATGCGAGAAAATTGTTACAGAAGAAACCGAAAAAGCAATTTCTGCAATTGATGGCAAATTCGACAACACCGGGTTTCTCACATGGCTTGCAAGAGTTCTAATAGAGCGCAAGAATTAAACAAGTCACAATTGCATAATTTATGAATATTCAAAAAATGTATTGAATATTCATTTTTTATTTGCTATAATTAAACGACATCGAAATTGCTGAAAGACATCGGCATGTACGGTGTCTTTGTTAGCTCTATTAACAAAGATCCTCGCGGCGCAGTATCCTAGTCAGATCTACCGTCTACCAGGAAGGGCCTAAAAATCCTTTAAAGGGCATATCGTTGAAACCCCTTGTGTCTGCTTTGAACGCCCAGTTCGGGGTGGGTGCTGGGGGGAAGTATGTAGGGCGACTTGCATACTTGCGTTCTCAGGGCGATCTCCAATGGCATGGAGAACCCGACCCTGCTTACGTGGAGACCTGATCTTGTGCGGGACAGTTCGGAGATATGCAGGTAACTGCTGGCTCTATGCGGATCCCGTACGACTCAGGCGTGAACCTGTATTGCGGTGCGTAAAGTCTTGATAAGCGCTACCTAGGGTTTATCAAAAACTTGGGCGAAAGCTCGTGGAGTAGGTGTAAGTGCGATTTTTCACACTCATACTCTCCCGGTGCTGTGTGCAGCGTAGCCTGCCTTGAGTGGTAAATGCGGATAAGGGAATCACTTGTTTGCGTTATGGCCATAACAAAAACAAGTCTGCCTTTGAAATATTTGCTGCAAAAGAGGCTAAGAGACGGTTTGACTGCGGTGGAAAACACCTAGGCTGCTCGTTGAATGGATTTCCATTCATGAGGCGGGCGAAGGATTACAGTACGGACTAAGTGGCAATCGGGCAACGAAGAGGAACTTTTACTTTTTAGTAAAACTCCAATTGTCAAGGCAACTTGATAATGGCGACACTTCGGACGTGGGTTTAATGGGAAACCGTCTTCGCGGCAACGGAAGATACCTACGGGGGAAATCCAGCCCGACCTAAGCCGTAAGATTTACTTCACCCGCTGCCGCGCGTCCTCGCGGACGAAGGATACATATCATGAAGAAAAAAACAGATATAAAATGGCTAATTAAGATAATAGTCATCAGTTTAATTGCATCAGTAGTTTTTACACTTGCATCCACAGAAATACTTGGTCATGCAGGTTACATCATGTCATTTGCTATATTAGCAATATTTATAATTGTTGGTATAGTCTTTGATGTGGTTGGTATTGCCGTAACTGCAGCGGATGAAGCACCATTTAACTCAATGGCAACACGACGCCAAAAAGGTGCTGCAGAAGCACTGCGACTTGTTAAAAACGCAAACAGAGTTGCATGTTACTGTAATGATGTAATTGGCGACGTCACAGGGATTATCAGCGGAACAACAGCTGCTCTAATAGCAGCACGACTCATGGAAGGCTTTAATACAGAAAGCATTATGTTTCCCGTAATCATTTCCGCCGTTGTTACCGGAGTAACCGTCGGAGGTAAGGCCGTCGGAAAGACCCTTGCTTTTAATAAAAGTACTGCAATTATAATTGGTGTTGGTAAAGTATTTAACACTTTTCGAATAATGCCATTTTCTAACCAAGCCAAGCAAAACACACCTGCAAGCAAAAATAGTAAAACCGAAACGAGTAATCAAAGCGATGATAAGTAGTAACCTTGACCTCCTGAATGAACTTGAATTCGTCAGTCGAGGTGGGCAAAAACTTGAAAAAGCTCTCAACTTTTTTAATGTTTCACCAAAAGATAAAATATGCATTGACTGTGGAGCTTCAACAGGTGGCTTTACAGACTGCTTATTAAAAAAAGGCGCAAAGCTTGTATATGCAGTGGATGTTGGATATGGCCAACTTGCATGGACTCTTCGCACCGATGACAGAGTTGTAGTCATGGAGCGCACAAATATACGTTATGTAACACCTGACATGCTCGACAAAGCTCCGGAGCTTGCAGTCATTGATGTTTCATTTATATCCCTTGCAATTGTATTGCCTGTAGTAAGAAAATTGCTGACGGACACCTGCCAAGCAATATGCCTAATTAAACCGCAGTTTGAAGCAGGGCGTGGAAAAGTTGGCAAAAAAGGCGTGGTGCGTGACCCCGAAACCCACAAGGAAGTGCTTGATGCATTTATCGAAAATGCTAAAAAAGCCGGTTTTAGGGTAGACAGTATTACCTACTCCCCTGTCAAAGGACCAAAAGGGAATATTGAGTATTTAGGGCTACTAAGTAGCACGGGCGAAAATCCGGAAAATAGTGGCGAACCCCACACCATAATTGACACAAAAAAAATAGTTGCCGATTCCCACAAGGAGTTAGTGACAGACCACTAGATTAAGGAATGGTTATAACCATGAGTCAAAGAAAAATCATACTCTATACAAATGTTGAAAGCGACGCTAATTTTGTTGTAACAAAAAAGGTGGCAAACATTCTTAAGAGCAATGGCTGGCAAATAGTTCTATGCCCTGCGATTTTTGACGAAGCTACCACCGCTCCCCCACCATCAGGTTATACATTCTCATATATAGAGAACGAGCTTGAAAACGCTGAAATGATAATAACTCTGGGCGGAGATGGCACTATTTTAAGAGCAGCACGAGCAGCAGCAGATTTAAGTGTGCCAATTCTTGGTGTCAACCTAGGTGGTAAAGGCTTTATGGCCGATCTTGAAGCCAATGACATTGAGCTACTCAACATGACAAATCATGATGAATATAGTCTTGAAACTCGACTAATGATTGACGTACACCTACTTCGTGACGGCAATATAATCTGGCATGATTATGCGTTGAACGACATTGTAATTAAAGGCGACAACAAGGTCATAGACATGACTATATACGGTGATAATCACAAAATAACACATTTCACAGGTGATGGCGCAGTAATTGCTACACCTACCGGCTCTACAGCATACTCTATGGCTGCAGGAGGACCCATTGTTGACCCTGCTGCAAAAAACATCATAATCACTCCGATTTGCGCGCATATACTTGACGCCAGATCGTTTGTACTATTGTCAGGAAGAATCGTCACGGTTGATATAGGTTACAAAAAAGCCAATCCAGCCTATATCTCAGTAGATGGCGGTAAACATATAAACATTCAAAGCGGCGATATTGTAAGGGTTCTTAAATCAGAAAAAAGCACACAACTGGTGCGCTTGTCGGATAAGAGTTTCTTCAGTAGAGTGAGCGAAAAATTGGGAGAAAGATCATGAAAAAAGAAAGACAAAGAGCAGTACTAGACGTAATTGCGTCAACTGAGGTTGAAACTCAGAACCATTTAATTGAGGAGCTTGCCAAAATTGGGATAGAAAGCACTCAAGCAACCGTTTCCAGAGATATAAAGGAGCTACATCTCATTAAAGAGCTCACATCACGTGGCACATACAGATATGCCGTAAGTGAAAGACCTGAAATCCAGAATAACTCTGCACGCTTAAAGAACATTCTAAGAGAAAGTGTTTTATCATTAGGCTGCGCACAAAACATTGTAGTAATTAAAACACTTCCCGGTCTTGCACCTGCTGCATGTAGCGCAATTGATGATATGAGTGTAAAAAGCATTGTTGGATCAATAGCTGGCGATGACACTGCTTTTTTAGCAATGACAGACACTGCTACAGCTGAAAAATTCCGCAAGGAAATAGAAGAGCGACTAACGTAGAAGCACATCAAGTTAGCCCGATAATGTAACTAGAAATGGATCTACGATAATGATAAAACTACTTCACATTGAGAATGTGGCTGTAATTGAAGAAGCCGATATTGAATTCTCAAAAGGATTAAATGTTCTAACAGGCGAAACAGGCGCTGGTAAGTCAATCGTCATTGACTCACTATCTGCAGTAACCGGAAATAGAACATCTAAAGAAATTATTAGAACAGGGGCAGATTTTGCCTCTGTTACTGCTGTGTTTTCATATGATTCTAATGGCACTGCTGACAAGGTAATTATCGCATGGCTCAAAGATAATGGCATTGAGCCTGACGAAAGCGACGAAATCTTTTTAGCACGTAGAATCTCGACTGATGGGAAAAGCGTGTGCAGAATTAATGGCACACCTGTTCCAGCCGGGATTTTACGTGAGCTGGGCGCAATGCTCCTTGACATACATGGGCAAAATGATGGTCGCAAACTTCTTGATGAAGGAGCTCACCTATCCTATCTTGACATCTTCGGCGCTCACGAAAAGGAACTTGAACAATACAGCGATGCATACAAAAAGCTAAAAGCCAAAAAAGCAGAAATTAAAAAACTCACAATGGATGAGGATGAAAAGGAACTAAGAATTGAACGCCTGAAGCAAACGATTAACGAAATTGAGCGCGCAAATTTAAATATTGGTGAACACGACGAGTTATCCACAAGGCGTGAACTGTTACTTAACTCGTCGAAACTAACAGAAGCAGTTGAAGTTGCATTCGAAGCATTGTATGGCGGAGATGACAGTGCAGGTGTTGTTGCACTCATTACTGACGCACAAGCACAACTTGATCGTGCTGCCACATACTCTGAAGAACTGCGTACACTAAGCGAACGGCTAAAAGATATTGGATATACCGCACAGGATATATCAGAAGAGCTGCGAGATTTTAAAGCACAACTAGACTTCTCACCCGGCGAACTTGAGGAACTCGAAGCTCGACTTGATGTGCTCAAGCGCATCACCCGTAAATACGGTAGTGAAGAAGAAGCAATTGAGCATGCAGAAATTTCAAAAGATGAGCTCGCTGATATTGAAGACTCCTCCGGCAAACTCGCAAAGTATGAAAAAGAACTAGCTCAATTGCTGAGTGAAGCAAGAAAACTAAGCACTGCATTAACAACAAGCAGAAGAAGCGCTGCGAAGAAATTGCAAAAGCAAGTGGAAGATGAGCTTGCGCAGTTGAACATGAAAGGCGTGCGCTTCACCGTTGAGTTTAGCACAGTTGACGCAGAGGATGGCTTGAGTGCCACAGGTGGTGACACTGTCTGCTATCTAATGTCTGCAAACGCAGGAGAAGCACCCGGAAGAATAAACAAAATTGCCTCTGGTGGTGAGCTTGCTAGAATTATGCTTGCTCTAAAAAACGTGATGAGCAGCAAATATGACACCGCTTCAATGGTGTTCGACGAAATAGACACAGGAGTATCAGGCATTGCAGCACAACGTGTTGGAGAGAAACTTGCAGAGCTTGCAAATGCCAGACAAGTACTCTGTGTAACACATCTACCGCAAATTGCAGTAATGGCCGACACACATTTTGTTATAAGTAAAAGCATTAGTGCCGGCAGAACATTTACACATGTCACAGAGCTAGATTTTGAAGGTCGCAAGAAAGAACTTGCACGCCTGAGCAGTGGTGAAAACATAACAGCTGCAGCACTTTCAAGCGCTGAGGAAAACCTCACCACAGCAGAGAAATTCAAGAGCAGTATTAATTCAAATTAGTTTTCGACTTCTACAAGTCGAAAACATCAGGTTTCAGAGGGAGATTGAACTCCCACTGAAAGTGTTCCGCCTTCGATAAGCTTATAGGCGGGAGTCTTAACTCAAAAAACCCCCACTTCAAACGCCAAAGGCGTTAAGTGGTGGGAAGATAAATAAAGACTTTCTTTTTAAATTTCGAAAAAGCCTTGCACGACAATACAGATTGTGGTATATTATTGTTCGCGCAAAAATTTAATAGTTGCGGATGTGATGGAATTGGCAGACATGCGAGATTTAGGTTCTCGTGCTGAGAGGCGTGGGGGTTCAAGTCCCTTCATCCGCACCAGTTGATTCGGGTTTCAAATTTGGAACAGTTTTATTAGACTGTACAAAAATTGAAACCCTTTTCTTTATCTCAAAGCCTTATTTTGCAGGGGCTTTGAGTTTTTGCATATTATGAGGTTGTCTAACTCGATATTTCCGAAAAACGACAAAAGCGAAGACGAAAAACGGAAAAACGCGACTTTTGAACCCTGTGTCCAACTTAAATCGCTTCATTTTGCTTGTTCAAAAATATGGTCTCAAACTTCTCCGGCGTCTTATATGCTAACGTCCCATGCGGGCGTTTTGTATTATAGAAAACCATGTAGTTATCAACGCACTCAAAGAATTCTCGCTCTGATTTGAAGTTTATGCGATAAAGTTCTTCTTTCTTCAATGCAGAGAAGAATGCCTCCGCAACAGCGTTGTCGTGTGGTTTTCCGGAACGTGAAAATGATTGGACAATGTTGTTCATGCACAAAAGGTTTCTAAATGCCTTTGATGTATACTGACACCCTTGGTCTGAATGAAATGTTAATAGCTTTGGATAATCCCTATCCTTTAATGCAAGCCTTAATGTGGAAGTTATTAGATATGTACTGTGTTTTTGAGAAATACGGTGAGCGACAACCTTTCTTGAAAACAAGTCTATAATCACACAAATGTAATAATACTTCTCTTTAACCGTAAAGCAGGTGGTGTCGCTAACCCATACTCTATTTGGCTCCGATACATCGAATTGTTGCTGAAGTGTATTTTGTCGTTTTGTTAAGCCAGTTCTCTTTTTATAATCTCTTTTTGAGTGCCTGCCGATGCATTCTAACCCCATTTCTCGCATTAACTCTGCAACATAATTCGGGCTTGTGTTCGTACCATTTTCTGCTAATACGGCACAAATCTTTCGCGACCCAAACCTCTGCTGACTGTCATCAAAGGCAAGTTTAACTTGTTCCCTGATTTCTTCACGACGAATATCAAACCATTTATTTTTCTGTCTACGGAACACATGATTGTAAAATGTTCCGCGAGATACATCTAAAGCATCACAAAGGGTGTGGACACTGTATTGTCCGTACAAGTTTTCGAGTGCCATGAGTTTTTCTTGTAGTGGTGCTGATAGACCACATCCAGCAGCTTTGATTACCTTTAACATTTCCTCTAGCTTATCTGCCCGTCTTTTTAAATTATAGTAGTCTTGGTATGAAATGTCAGATTCGGTTGTAGACTTGAGTTTTTGGTGTTGTTTGAGCCAGAAATAGATTGTGCTGCGGGGAATGCCGTATTCAGTGCATAGAAGAGCGACAGATTTTCCGTTAAAATAAGCTGTAATGATGTTGGACTTTTCTTGGTTCGTGTAATTGTTTTGCATATTGTGTTCCTCCAAAAAATAATTTTAATTATAACTTTGAGTAACACATGAGAGAGCGATGTAGCCTTAAATTCGGCATTGCGCAAAATTTTGAGCATGATATAATGACTATAATGTGAGATTCATATATTGCCTGTTTTATAAAGAACAGGCAGTATAAAGACATTAAGTAGATGCTGTGGGATAAGGGCATTACTTTCAAAGTGCTGGAGAGGTGCTGGTAAATGTTGGAATTGCTTAATGAAAACAAGGAGTGGATTTTTAGTGGCATTGGAATCGCTATTTTAAGTGCAATATTTGGAATTGCAAAACATAAATCCGGATTTAAACTGACTTTCCATTTTTACAAATTACTGTTTATTGCCACCGTATTAACTCTGGGCTGTGATTACATCTTCAATTATGATGGTGACTGGCGTCTAAGACTTTTCATCTTCGGACTTATGATATTGCTAGTATACAACGCAGACTTGTTAATCAGTTATATAAAAAGGAGAAATTCAGTCAAGAAGGCAGTAAGAATGCTGTCAATGGAGGATTGTGAATATGTCGTTCGATGTTATGAGTGTGACGAGTATTTCAAGTTTGAAGGCAGCGATAGCAAATACATCGAGTTCAGTATTAAGTGGGATAACGTGCTACACATACCAATGAGCAAAATGGTTGAAATGTTAAGAACACCATATAAAATCTATGCTTATTCATATGCTTACAAATTAGCAAAAAAAGACTACAAGAAATGAGTTGATATTTCTATCGTCTCTTTTAGCTTGGTGTTTCTGGTTTTCTTGGTATATGGTATGAAATCTGAAATCGTTTAAGCTGCAGATATTTTTATGTATACTCACTTGCGATTGAGGTGTACGTAATGACGGAAAAGTAGGCATTCTCATATAAAACGTATTGATATGATTCCCTTGTAGGCAAAACGAACACCGCTATCTCAAGGATAAGCGAATAGTAAGTTGAGGTTTATTTATGCAAGATATCCATATAATGATAAGAGATATATTGCGAGCTCATGAAGAAAGCAAATTGGCGGTTTTTGTCGGCTCAGGAGTTTCCGCTAACTCTGGATACAAGTCTTGGTGGCAAATAGTTGACCGCTTCAACGAAAATCAAAAATATGTGAACAACGGAACTCGAGATTACACGGATGAGGAAATATTGAAAATCCCCCAGTTTGCATTCCAAGATGGAGAAGAGAACTACTTTCGTATTCTTGAAGAAGAATACAACCGATTACCCGATAAAACAAACTCAATAACAGATTTTTTAGTAAGATTGCGACCTAATCATATTATCACGACAAATTATGATAGATTAATTGAATTTAGCATTAACGAACAAAATATTTATGGAACCACCTTATTTAATGATTTTTCCCGATATTCGAGAGTCATTAATGATAGCGGAATGGTGTGCGCAACAAAACCACACTATTTGATTAAAATGCATGGTGATTTAGAAGATAGAGCTTCAATTGTCTTAAAAGAAGAAGATTATCTTGAGTACTCTGCAAATCATACGCTTATAGAAACATTTGTTAAATCCTTGTTTGTCAACCACACGATCCTGTTTGTTGGATACAGTCTTAGAGATCATAATCTGAAACTTATTATGTCTTGGGTTAATCGCTTTGCTAAAGAAACAAAAGAAAACCATAAAAACTACAAGTATTATTATATCAATGCTGAGAATTCTGAGTTATCATCGTTTGAGAAGGAGTATTATGAGAGTAAAAATATTTTCATAATTGAATCGTCGAGAATTCCGGACTGTGATGAAAGCATTCAATTCAGTGATAACAGAGGGGAAAATTTATACCGGACGCTCAAGTATATATTTTGTAGATATAGTAAGACGTTAGAAAATGTTATTACAGAGTTACGTCCATTTGAGGATATGAATACAATTACACCATATGAGCTATATTCCGTATTGGGTTATTATGTTCCTCACTATTGCATTGATGGCATTGACTTTAGTTGGGTTAATGGGTATTTTCGAAATCAGGAAATTATTTCAGAGTTGCAGTTTAATAAAGATTCTGCAGAATGTAAAATATTGAGGACTGCATTTCTTTGCGCAGGCATCAATGGAATAGCTGTAAACGAGATAGAGGCTGAAAATACACATTATCCTGTGGATAGAGATTTGGAGTTATTAGAGATTTTTTGGATGCAACAAGAACGGCAATACGATATCCTTTATCTCGGGGATATAGATGATGAGTTCTATGAAATGGTTATATCTCATAATTTTGTTACTATGAAACAAGTTCAGAATAAAGTTGAGCACACCACACAAAAACACCGGTTAAAATGTGCATTTTTACATGCGTATCTTTGGGAAGACGACGACGCAAAAAGCATATATAGAGGTATAGTTAAAGAATCAGAAGAAGCTAATATTTCGTTTGATTATGTTGTTGCACTATACAATTTGTATGTTCTTGATTTTGACAACAGATTCCGTGTTCTACATGAGAATATGGCTGATAAACATAAGCGACAGTTTTATACTCTTCTTGAGCTGTTTGATGGTTTTTCAGATTTGATGAGAGAGACTATAGCATTAGATATTAAAATTAGGAAAATGATAACCATTAACTCAATATCACAAAGCAGCGACTTGAATTTTACAGATTATAGACAGCTCCGAGACAGACTGCGTCATATACTTAGATACTTTATTAATAATCATATTTTCGTTATGGGATTAGGTGGACACCGTATAGCAAACAAATGGTTTAACATAATCGAGATTTATTCAGATATTACACTGAGGATACTTTCTCCAAATAGCAAGATGACTGTTTCTGATAAGTATAAATATGAACGAATCCGACTAAAAAACGAAGACATTTTCTTTCTTACGTTTTACTTAGAACCGAAAACACTACTGTTTTACATTCAAGAACATAATATTAGAGCCATCGAGCTAGATGAGAAACAGCAGGACTATTTACTGACGTTACTTACGAATCTTTCTCGTTTTGATGAGTTGCCGGAGACAGCAAGACATTCGAAATTAGCAAATACAATCAGCTGCACAATGATAATTATCAAGCATACGAAACTTGACATACACAGGATAAACCAAGCGATTAGGTTATTAGAAATCATTTTGGTAGGCTTACTTGATATAGAACGAGATATTGAGTTCACTTTTTTTCAAGAGTGTTTTGCGCCGTTGTTTTCTTGTCTATTTGAGTTAGTTAAAAGTACAAATGATTATTCAAAACTTCAATGTAGCATCATATCCCTCGCAGAATCTGTCTTGTTGCATTTCTCTGAGTCGAATACTGAAAATAAAGCGAATATTGAACTCCAAATCAGGGCGTTTGAGGATAATGCAGTATTGAGAAACCTATCTGTTCTACTTGATTACTATTTCAAAGAGACTATTGAAGATACAATATTAGTTAGGTTTTTAGACCGTGCAGAACAGTTTGATTATCTTTCACCAACCTCATTGCCGATTTTCATTATTGCTCTCTATCCAATTATTTCAGATAAAATGAGGGAAAGATATAAAACTCATGTATACGATAATCTATCGGGTATAGAAATCCAACATATTCAGTTAGCTCTTGTAAATAATGCAATCACATACGACAGTAGTATGGAAGCCCATATCGTGCATGCCTGTCATAATAGAATTCAAAGAAGAGTGTGGAATGATATTGACAGACATAATGATCCTCTATATATTGTGCTAAGGCTATATGAAAAAGGCATTATTGCCGACTTATCACCATATCACATTTTTAGGGGACACTATGATTTCTTTGATTTTGTATGCTTTCCCGAGGAGTTCGATTATAATGAGTATGATACAAACTGGGGCTCATGGCTTACATTGGAAAAATACTCGTCAATAGCGATTACAAAAGCATTTGATATTATGAAAGATAAGTATGAAAGTACGATGTTAAATGCCCCAACAGAACTTGACAAACATATTTACTACAAGCACTTTCACATTGACGACTAGCGCAGTAGAGAACCATATGATAGAAAACAGTTTAGTTGATAAGCTTATTTATGGAGAATGATAATGATTGATTTCAACAAACTCAACGAATACAGAGAAAACAACCGTATTGAAGTAAAAAGTGCGCAGGGCGGTTTGCCGCAGAGTATATGGGAAACCTACTCTGCCTTTGCTAATACAAACGGTGGAGTTATTCTGCTTGGTGTCGAAGAAAAAAGTGATAAGTCACTAAAAGCTCTAGGTCTTAGCAATCCGGAAAAGCTGATTGCGGATTTTTGGAGCATTATTAACAATCCACAAAAGGTTAATATGAACATCCTGTTCGATAGACATGTATACATTAAAGAGATTGACGGCGAATGCGTAATCATTATCGAAGTGCCTCGTGCCGACAAAACAGAAAAACCCATATTTCTGAATGAAAAACCTTTTGCTGAAACATACCGTAGAAATGGTGATGGTGATTTTCATTGTAGTGAATCATTAGTTTTGGCAATGTTTCGTGATAAAAGCGATGTTACTCAAGATATGCTTGTCCTTGAGAAAATGACGGTTGATGTTTTTGACTATACCAGTCTCCGTGGATATCGCAACCGGATGAAAGCAACACGACCCGATCATGTGTGGGAAAACTTAGATGATATTGAATTTTTGCGAAAACTTGGAGCAGTAGGAATAGGTGATGATAAAAAGTTACACCCAACTGCCGCAGGTCTATTAATGTTCGGGAATGAATACGAAATTTTACGTGAATACCCACAGTATTTTATTGATTATCAAGAGAAATATGATGCGGACGTACGATATACCGACAGAATTATATCTGGCTCCGGAGAATGGAGCGGAAACATCAACGACTTCTATTTTAAAGCATATAACAAACTCATCCAGAATCCAAAAATAAAGATACCGTTTAAGATGAAAGATGGCATGCAGCGAACTGATGATACGCCTATACATAAAGCATTGCGTGAAGCGTTAGCCAACTGTCTGACTAATGCGGACTTCTATGGTCCAAGGGGTCTCGTAATTAGAAACAATCTTAATGAGATAATAATGGAAAATCCGGGAGGATTTCGCATAGAAATTAGTGAAGCAAAAAGTGGAGGAATATCTTCACCGAGAAATTCAGTAATTCTAAGAATGTTCAATATGTTAGACATTGGTGAACGCACCGGAAGTGGAATACCGAGCATCTATCAAAACTGGCAAGAACAAGGAGCTGGAGCACCGGAATATAAAGAACTGTTCAATCCGGATCGAACTATCTTGACTTTGCCTTTAGACAGTGAAAATAAAGTTATCAACTTTGCAAACGACAATGAAAGTGGCGATAAACAAAAAGTGGCGATAAAAAGTGGCGATAAACAAAAAGTGGCGATAAGTGATATTAAAAAGCAAATGATAATAAACTATCTAAACGAAAACGATATTTGCAAAGCAAGTGAGATATCCGCATTGCTCCAGGTAAACGCATCAAGAACTAAAGTGTATTTACAAGAACTGGTTGCGGACGGTATTGTTGTCGCTGAGGGTGCGAACCGTAATCGAACTTATAGACTAACAGCGGAGTAGTTTAAAAAATATTAAAACACAGATATGTTAAGTACATGTAGTCACAAGGATGCAGAATCAAAGCGCCACTCATTTTGTGTCCATTGAGAGTGACACTTTCACGTAAATCACCTAAGTAATTGTTTGCTTGATGCCTAAATCCTTTATTTACAATAGGTTGCGAGAGTATCGCTATGACCACCGGTACCACCACGGGTGTTCTTATAGGATCTGAGATTTCTATAAGAACACTCGTTTTTATGTTGTCTGCTTATGCAGGAATCTTTAGTGGCTTTCTGGTTTGTAGTTCACCACGACACCCTTGCGAGTCTGTACTTATACACCCTGCGGGTGTGTGCGTTTGGAAATCACCATCGCATGGAGCATTTTGTGCCTGTCGTCAAAAAAGAAATACGGAATCGGAAATGTGAGCCTGACAAGTTCAACGCTGCAGGATTGTCACGCACTTAAAAGTATGTTATCATAATTATGCTTTTTGCATTGCTATATTTTCGCAAAATGCTTTCAGCAGTTATGGTGTAACTGTTAGCTACAGCGGTTATATATCCGAGCAATGAGGAGCATTATTTATAAACTGTGGAGATGAAAGCATATGGATGAAGTTGTCAAATATGAAGTCATAAAACTATCCAAGACAATTGCAGTTGGGAAGAAGTTTCGTTATAGCTACGTAGCGTTGGATAGTGGAGATAATAGGCTTCCTAGCTTTTGGGATAAATGTTACAAAGAGAATATCTTCGCTCCTCTTGAATTGCAAACAGAATATATTTTTAATAATTCGCATGCAGGTGTTTTTTTTGATTGGCATTTAGGTGATGGCGAATTTTCTTATATAATCGGATTGCTTATGAAAGAAGGTGTGACCATCCCGGAAGGATATTCAGTGTATGAGATAGCGGAAACCGATGTGGCGCAATGCTGGGTCAAAACCAAATCTTTAGCAGAGACCTGCGCCGTACCATTTGAGTCAACAGCAAAAGCAATTGAAAATAATGGTCGCAGTTGTGCCAACATGAAGTGGTGTGCAGACATTTTTCACCACTTACGTTCCACAATTGCAGATGAAAACGGTGAGGTAATCTTAGACTGCTATATTCCACTTGACTAACAAAGGAGAGAAAAAATGCATAATCACAAAATCGAAGTTACTATTAGCGAGGTTCTCAAAGGTGAAACACAAAAGAACGCATTAGATTTTGTTGCTTATTTGAATAAAAGTGATATGGCTGTCGGTGAAAACCAGAGTGAAGTTAGATACAAAGATGAAATTATATGTTATATTCACATTGATGGTTCCAACCAAGTACCCGGACCTTGGACTATATGGTCTGATGATAATGAAATATATGAATGCGCTGATGCTTCGTTAGACAATTGTATAAATGAAATTGCTTGGACATACGCAAATGTCTGCGGCAGTTGCGGTGGTGATTGCAGTCCGGGAAAGCGTAAAATAATTTTCGGTAAAGAATTTGATAATATTTGCTCTTCCACTTTTATGTTTACAAATCCTAATGCCGAAACATTGGAGTGTGTAATGAAACTATTGGAAATGAGAAAAAAGTCTGTAAACTAGAGAGTGCGTGTATATGTTAAATTCATAAATAAAACGAATTTGTCATATTGTTATTACCCTCGAATAGTATATGCATAACGCTGTGAGTGACTAAATTTTAGGCTATTTCGTTATTATTGAGATTAGGAATAGTAATCAAGAAATGCTCGCTTTCTATTGGGCGCTTGGTAAAGATATCGAGAAGATGCAGGCTGAACATAAATGGGGAAGCAGTTTCTTTGCCACGTTAAGCATGGATTTAAACGCAGTGTTACCGGGTCAAGGAGGCTTTTCAGAAACAAATATCAGATATATGAAACGCTTTTATGTTCTTTATAGTCAAATTCTTCCACAACTTGCGGAAGATTTGAGAGACAATGAAATCAATCTACAGTTTGCTGACGAACTATGCGCCGTTCCGTGGGGACACCACCGATATATAATTGACAAGTGTAAAGGCGATGCTGACAAAGCCCTATTTTATGTACGCAAGACCATCGAGAACAATTGGTCAAGAGCTGTTTTACTCAACTGGTTAGACACCGACCTTTACGAGCGACAAGGTAAAGCGATTTCAAACTTCACTAATCAATTGCCTCACCCTCAAGGTGACTGGCGCAGGAAATCACAAAAGACCCATATAATTTCGATTTTTTGACGATGCGTGAAGGCTTTGACGAAAGAGAGTTTAAGGATGCGCTGACAGCCAACGTTGTGCAGTTTTTGATGGAATTGGGAAGTGGCTTTGCCTTTGTCGGCAAAGAATACAGACTAAAAATCGGGCAAACCGAGAAATTTTGTGACCTGCTTTTTTATAATATCAATCTGCATTGTTACGTTGTTGTGGAAGTTAAGGTTGACAAGTTTGAAAGCGAATATATCGGTCAACTCGGAACATATGTTACCGCTGTGAACCATATATTAAAATCCGACAATAGGTATTTTGATCTGTAAAGAAAAAGACAATGTGCTTGCACAATATGCTTTGGAATCGTCAAGTCAACCGATAGGCATTTCTGAATATGAGCTATCAAAACTTTACCCTGCTGACTTTAAGGGCACACTACCGAGCATTGCGGAAATTGAAAAGCAGCTAAAATAGCAAGACGGTGTTTCACCAATTTAGAATGCATATTTTTGCATAAATACTTTCTGTTTGCGTCTGTAAACCATTGCAATTACTGTATTCTTTGAGAAATCCTATAAAAGCAACCACACCAAAAATTGATAATCCGAACCCCGTACCGATAGGTGCAGGGATAAGATTGAAGCACTCATTGTCAACGTAAATCTAATGGGTTGACAATAAGTGTTTTATCATTTATTATTGAATGACAATTCAGTCAACAATAGATGGAGGTTCTATTAATGCCACGAACAAAAGAAACTTTTGAAGCTATGCGGCATTCTACACGGCAGAAAATCGAAGTTAGTGCATTGTCGCTTTTTGCCAGGAAAGGCTTATCTGTTAAGATTAGTGAAATAGCAAAAACTGCCGGTGTCAGCCAAGGTCTTATGTACAGCCATTTCAAATCAAAAGAAGAGCTGATTGCAGAATTAATTAAACAAGCCATTACAATTTCCGGCGAGTATGTTATGAATATTGCAAAAAGTGAAACTACTGCCGTTGAAAAAATCAAGAATATTACAGCGATGATGTGCAATATGTTTTCGGATTCTCCAGTTGGTATTGATTACTTTATGTTTATGGTACAGGTTGGAATGAGTAGCTTAGCGCCTAAGGATGAATTAAAATACTCCGAACATTTCCCAAATCCAGCACAAACTCTTGCAGGAATTATTATACAAGGACAAACAGAAAACACCGTTGTCCAAGGCAACCCGTTTCATTTATCAATAATTTATTGGGCGGCGATACAAGGTTTATGTGGTTATGCAATCACCGGTCTAAAATTATCACCGCAACCTGAGATGTTAAATAGAATATTAATTAGGGAGAATTTTTTATGAGTAAGAAAATTATTGTTATAGGAGTAGGAATCGCCGGATTAACCGCTTCTGTTTATGCACAGCGCAGTGGATTCGATGTTACATTGATTGAGCAACATAGCATTGTAGGCGGGATGTGTACAAGCTGGAAGCGCAAAGGATACTTATTTGAGGGAGCGGTTCACTGGCTGACAGGCTCAAGTCCACAATCACAAATGTACCAAGTCTGGAAGGACACAGGTGCTCTGGGTGATGATGTTCAGGTTTCTTTAAGTGACCCTTTTAGCTCTATTGAGCATAAAGGGCAAATAATCAATCTATATCGCGATATAAATAAAACGGTTGAAGATTTAAAAGAAATTTCACCGGACGATAAGCTATTACTTAATAGGCTTGCTAAAGATGTTAAAACTTTAAGTAAAATGCAAATGCCGATTATGGATATAAAGGGAGTAAAAGCAAAAAATCCCAAGCGCATGACATTGGGATTTATATTAAATATATTGCCCGCAATTCCGACTATGCGCAGATTGAATAAACTAACTTGCGCAGATTTTAGTGAAAAATTTACACACCCTGCTATTAAGCGACTATTCCGACTACTTCTTCCGGCCGAATACGCAGCATCTAGTCTTATCTTTACACTCGCAACTCTTCACGCAGGGGATGGTGGTTATCCCGATGGTGGTTCACTTGCAATGGTGCATAGAATGGCAAAGACGTTTACGGACATGGGTGGCAAGCTTCTCTTAAACACACAAGTACAAAAAGTTAATATATCAACTGATGACGTAGCCGGAAAGGGGGTTGTAACAGGCGTAACTTTGCAGGATGAGGTACTGGAAGCTGATGCAGTTATAGTGACGCAAGAAACTGTGGCAGCGCTGAAGCAGTTATTTGAAACGCCGCCGAATGATGAATGGATTATTGATATGAAAGCAAATTTAAAATCAGCTATTTGCACTTTCATTAGTATTGGCGTTCGGGCAGAGCTTCCCGCCGGAATATTACCTGCATGGAAACTTAATACACCTATTACATTTGCAGACAAGACGATTCACGAGTTGTCTTTTAACAGCTACAGGCAATATGCGCCCAATGGAGGTACAGCATTGACAACAATTTCATTCGGTGACACTTACGATTTTTGGGAAAAAGCAAAGAACGAAGGTCGCTATGAGCAAGAAAAGCAATCACTTGCTAAGCAGTATACTCATGCCCTATGTGAAAAATATCCTGAATGCGAAGGTAAAATTGAAGTCGTTGATATAGCGACGCCACTCACGTATGAGCGTTATACCGGTGCATATCGTGGTGCATGGATGAGCATAATGGAACCAGGGGATGCTATGAAACAATATTCGGGTGATTGCAACAGTATAAGCGGTTTGTTTTTCTCCGGACATCGCCTAGTTCCACCGGGCGGTCTACCCTCAGCAGCAGCAAGTGGCAGAAAAGTCGCTCAAATGGTTTGCAAACATTTCAATGTGGTTTTCGAGTAGAGAAAGGGTTCATTGAGATGGTATTTTCAACACCATTGAACTTGCTTGCAAATATTGCCATACAATCATTTGTATGATAAACTGTGCTTGGTTAACATCGTATTTTTGATGTTGAAAACTAGCAGAAAAACTTGACAGAGGTTGAAGTTTATGAAAAAAATCATTTTAGTAATTATAATCGCGGTAAGTATTTTGCTCTTAACCGCTTGTGGTGGCTACGATATACAAGCGACTCAAGAAAACGTTGACTATGATGCGGAAGTGCTTGAAGAAGAAAATGTTGTCAGAGCGTTTCACGAATGGCTAAATGGAGATATGTTTAGTCTGAGATATACTATAATATTTGATAATATGTTTCAAAACACAACCGAGAGTACTGGGAGTTTGGCGGTATCAGGAAACAATATTGCTATGTCGTTTAGTTCTGGAGATGAGGTTGGTCCTTTTTCCAATGATATGCGAACTATTATCAGAGACGGCGTGGTGTACCTTATAGACGACATGGACATGACAATAACGCAGCTGCCATATACAGAAGATGACTTTAGTTCTTCATCTATATTCATGATGGCGGATTATAACGAGATTAGACATGTCCGCTCAGGAGTTGGCGAAGTACATGGAAGAACATTACCATTTGAAGAGTATACGTACATACAGAATGATCGTACAGGAATGATGAGATATTTTATTTACAACAATGAGGTATATGCCTTTGCATATACTTTTGACTTCGATGATTATGTATTTTTTACTGTTATTTTCACCTATATGTCGGATAATGTTGAAGAGTATATTTTTGAACTTCCAACGAGTTACACTGAAATTGAGTTTGCATTTGAAGATATATGGAATGATTCTGGTAATGTAGACGGATTTGAATTTGTGATTGATGATGGCATAGGTATCATAGTTGGATTCACAGGAGAACAGTATGGCGATTTGATAATTCCTGACAGAATAAATGGCTTTATTGTAATGGAAATCGGAGAGCGTGCATTTTATGGTATGAGTGGATTTACAGGAGAGCTTGTAATACCGGAAACTGTTATATACATCGGAGATTATGCTTTTGCCGGATGTTATGGTTTTACCGGGGAGTTGATATTACCAAGGCAATTAATTACATTAGGAGAAGGAGCCTTTGCCGGGTGCAGTGGTTTTACCGGAGAGTTGGTAATTCCGGATTTTACAACTTTATTGCGTGAATCTACATTTTCGGGTTGTAGCGGCATAACTTACTTGGACTTAAATAATGTATCAATTATTCAGGCAAATGCGTTTGCAGGATGGGAAGGGCTCACAAGCCTTATAATACCAAGTAGTGTAGTGTCGATTGGAGCAGGCGCATTTAGGGACAATATAAATCTTTCTCGTGTCGAGTTTATGGGCACACTAGGTGTGTTTAATAACACAGCTTTTGAAAACAGTCCGGATAATATGGTGGTCATCAACGGCCCGGCCGGACTTATGCGTTAGGAAATTGTTCAATTCCGAATGTAAAACATCCTAAGTAATTGTTTGTTCGATGCCTAAATCCTTTGTTTTCAATGTTTTGCGAGAGTATTGTTATGACCACCGCCACCAGTAGGAGTGTTCTTACAGAACTTGAGTTCTGCTAGACACCCCTACTTTTTGCTGCCTATTTGTGCGGATAAGATTATTCTGGATTAAATAAAGCTGTTGATAGATATCGTTCGCCCGTATCCGGAAGCAGCACAACTATTGTTTTGCCGTTATTTTCGGGACGCCTTGCAAGCTGTGTTGCGGCATAGGTCGCCGCTCCCGACGAGATGCCCACTAATAGCCCCTCTGTTGCTGCTAATTCGCGTGAAACTTCAAATGCCTGTTCATTTTCAACTGTGATAATTTCATCAATAACATCAGGGTTGAAAATATCCGGCACAAATCCGGCACCGATACCTTGAATTTTGTGAGGAGCAGGACTACCACCCGAAAGTACAGGTGACGCCGCCGGCTCAACCGCAACAATCTTAACATTAGGATTCTTCTCTTTCAGCACTTCTCCCACTCCGGTAATCGTGCCCCCGGTTCCAACACCGGCAACAAAAATGTCTACCTTACCATCAGTGTCATCCCATATTTCCAAAGCAGTGGTCTTGCGGTGAATTTCGGGATTGGTGGGATTAACAAATTGACCGGGAATAAATGAATTCAGTGTCTCCTGTGCAAGTTCTTCGGCTTTTGCAATAGCGCCTTTCATTCCTTTTGCACCTTCGGTTAGCACAAGCTCCGCACCTAATGCCTTCAGCAAATTGCGACGCTCTACGCTCATTGTTTCCGGCATAGTTAAAATCAATCGATAGCCTTTGGCCGCCGCTACGAAAGCTAATGCAACACCCGTATTCCCGCTTGTTGGTTCAATAATGACCGTACCCTGTTTGATCAATCCTTTTTCTTCCGCATCTGCAACCATAGCG
>Ga0123355_10000378_pt1 | contig 57303 bp, 55 predicted proteins | sample TergutEmb28metaG_3_FD_89872 | JGI IMG/M metagenome (GOLD analysis project Ga0123355, IMG submission 89872) | Embiratermes neotenicus P1 segment gut microbial communities from Petit-Saut dam, French Guiana - Emb289 P1 | ecosystem: Host-associated > Arthropoda: Insects > Digestive system > Gut ... | reverse complement strand
CTTTAGCTCTTAAAAAACACTCGCTACAACTGCATGGAGTATATAGGGAATATCGTCATTTTTTACAAGGTGTTTTGTCAATAGTACCTATTGACAAAACGGCACTACATAACAGAATGACAGGGGATAGCATTGAGGCGAATTTATGACAGGGGTGGTTTTGAACTGCTTAGCACGTCATGCAGAAGCTTTTTTATTTCGGGTATTGCTCTATCAATAATACAGCCTGCTGCCAAATCATGACCGCCTCCGTCGAAATGTTCGCATATCTGTCTTGCGTTGTATGGGGCATTTGTTCTTACCGAGAGTTTGCATATATTCTTTGTGGAGAGTTCACGTATTATTATTCCGACTGAAACTCCTTCTATAGAGCAGGGGATAGCTGCAATATCATCCAAGTCATCTTCATCAGCACCGGATTCATTTAGCATATCCTTTGTTATGCACGCTATGGCAACTTTATCATCAAAAGAAAATTCAATTCCGGATAGTAACATGCCTTCAATCTTGATGCGACTTCGTGTTTTTGTTCTAAACAGCGTTTTGTTGAGTTCTTTATTTGGTGCACCTGCTTTGATAAGCATTGATGCTACATATAATGTGTTAGCGGTTGTGTTGCTAAATGAAAAACAGCCTGTGTCTGTTGTTAATGCAATGTATAAGCGTGTTGCTGTTTCGGTGCTTATGCTATTTGTCATGCTCATGAGAATATCAAAAACAACTTCGCCGCAGGCCGCACGCTCCGGGTATAAGCATGTGTTCTCTGCATAGAAGGTGTTTGATGGATGATGGTCAATGCATAGTGAAATGCGGCTTAGATATTCTGCGGCATTGGTTGGCAATAAGTCAGCGGTGGCAGTATCAACTGTAACTACATAATCGGGCACAAAATCTTCGGGGGCAAGATATGGTTCGATGCATTGGTTGTATCGAGGTGTTGTCTCCGGATTGGATAGAACATATGCGATTTTGCCTTGTTCTTGCAAGCCTTGTGCCAGTGCTCCGCCAGAACCCAAAGTATCGCCGTCAGGCCTTCTATGTGTCAGAATGAGAAAATTATCTCGTTCTTTGAGCCATGCAGCGGTTTCTTCAATTGTTAATGCTTTACTCATTGCTATCCTCGTCATCATGGGAGATGTCCAGGGTGTTCAAAATGGATGTTATGTTCGCACCGCGCTCAAGAGAGCCATCCAGTTCAAAAATCAGTTGAGGTGTATGACGCAAGCTCAATGCACGCCCAAGTTCATAACGCAAATGTCCGGACGCTGACTTTAGACCACTCATGAAGTCTTTTTGTGATTTTAAGTTAAAAACACTCAAATACACCTTAGCTTGACCGAGGTCGCCACTGGTGTCTACGGAGGTTATGCTTATCATACCCTGGTTAACACGGGGGTCTTTAATGTTGCGTAATAGCATAGACAGCTCGCGTTGAATATCTTCATTTATTCGAAGTATTGATTTCGAAGCCATAAGGCAAATCTCCTAAATTGTAGTAATGGTATTGCAACAATGTAGTCGTGGAGTTTGAGTGTGTTGCCGACAGCGCATTCCGTTAGCGCAACCAAGGACGGTGGAGCGCGTTCATTATGCGCATGGATGCGCATTTGAACGTAGGAATCGCTGGCGGTAATACGCTCAAACTTCACGACGGATGGACAAAACCTACACGTGTGGGATTTCTTCCATTGCGAAACATTCGATTATGTCGCCGAGCTTGATGTCGTTGAATTTCTCCAGAGCAATACCGCACTCGTAGTTTGTAGCAACTTCTCTGACGTCATCTTTGAAGCGGCGTAATGATGCAATGTCGCCCTCGTGGACAACGATGCCATCTCTAACGACACGAGCTGAGGCGTTTCGGAGGATCTTACCATCTTGTACGTAGCTACCGCAGATTGTGCCGATGGCAGATGATTTGTATATTTCTCTAACTTCTGCATGTCCGTGGACAACTTCGTGGTACTTTGGAGCAAGCATGCCCTTCATGGCCAACTCGATTTCGTTTATACATTCGTATATAACACGATACATACGCATATCAACATTGTTGCGGGCTGCACTTTCGTTTGCAGCGTTGTCCGGACGTACGTTAAATCCAACAATGATTGCACCACTTGTTGATGCGAGCATTATGTCAGACTCGTTAATCGCACCGACACCAGAGTGAATGACTCTAACGCGAACTTCATCGTTTGTTATCTTTTCCAGAGAAGCTTTAATCGCTTCGGCACTACCTTGAACGTCAGCTTTGACGATGATGTTAAGGTCTTTTAGTTCACCTTGTTGTATTCTGCTGAACAAATCATCCAATGATACGCTGACTTTATTTGCTGAAACATCACGTTTTTCTGTTTTGCGTTGATCAGCAAGTTCTTTTGCCATGCGCTCATCTGTAACTACATTGAACATATCGCCGGCATCCGGAACTTCTGACATACCAGAAATTTCAACAGGCACAGATGGTCCGGCAGCTTCGATACGTTCGCCGGAATCTGTCATCATTACACGGACTTTACCTACTGCGGTACCTGCAATGATTGTGTCGCCGTGCTTTAGTGTTCCGTTTTGTACAAGTACGGTCATAAGTGGACCGCGTCCTTTGTCAAGTCTTGCTTCGATGACAGTACCGCGAGCCAAGCGGTTTGGATTGGCTCGCAATTCGCCCATTTCTGCTGTCAATATAATCATTTCAAGAAGGTGGTCAATGCCTTCACCGGTTTTTGCTGAAATTGGGCAGACAATGGTTTCGCCTCCCCATTCTTCAGGAACCAGTTCGTGTTCTGTAAGTTGTTGTTTAATTTTGTCGGGATTTGCACCGGTAACATCGATCTTATTTATTGCAACAATTATTGGTATTGACGCTGCTCTGGCATGGTTAATTGATTCTATTGTTTGTGGCATTATTCCGTCATCAGCAGCTACGATGAGAATTGCTATATCAGTGACACTTGCTCCGCGAGCACGCATTGCAGTAAATGCTTCGTGTCCCGGTGTGTCTAGGAATGTAATTGGGCTTCCGTGGATTGATGTTTGATATGCACCGATATGTTGTGTGATTCCGCCTGCTTCGCCGGATGCAACACTTTCTTTACGTATTCTATCGAGAAGTGATGTTTTACCGTGGTCAACATGACCCATAACAACAACGATAGGTGCGCGTGATACGAGCTCTTCGTCTGCATCTACACTATCATCGATAAGGCGCTCTTCGATTGTTACAACTACTTCATGCTCAACTTTACATCCAAGCTCGATTGCAACAAGTGCGGCGGTATCGTGATCGATAATATCAGATACGGATGCCATAACACCCATTTTTATAAGCTGTCGTACAACTTCGGCACCGGCTTTCTTCATACGAGATGCAAGCTCACCAACACTGATTTCATCAGGAATCATAACTTTGAGTGGAGCTTTCTTTGCAACCTCAAGTTGCAATCTTTGCATTCTTTCGCGCTCTTCCTGGCGTCTCTTTGCGCCATGAGCTATTGATTGTTGTGGTGTGCGTCCTTTACGTACTATTTTCTCTTTGCCGCGACTCATTTTCTCTGCACGTTCAGGCACAAGATTGTCGAGACGTTCGTCGTATTTCGACAAGTTTATTGTAGCACCCGATGTATCAATAACGCGTTTTTGTGGAATCTTATGTGGCATGAAAGGTTTGTCAACCTTCTTTTGAGGCTTGCGAGCAGTATCTGCATCCGTTGCTGTAGTTGCAGAACTATCTGAAGGTGTTGCTGTCGTCGCTGCCGCCGGTGTTGATGTTGTAGCTGACGGTGTGGTAGCGTCGGTTGCTTTTTTTGCGTCAACCTTGACGTCGGCCTCCGGTGATGCAACTGCGAAAACCTCTTCGATACTATCTATTTGATTGTTGGCAGTTAGGTATGCAAAAATTATATCCAATTCCTGGACAGTGAGTATATGCATGTGATTTTTTGGCTTTGTCGCATACTTCTCCAAAATCTCACTAACCTTCTTGGTAGGGATTTTAAAATCTTTTGCGACTTCGTGAACTCGATACTTAAACATTGTGCTCATATGCATCTACCTCCTTTGCATGACTGCTTTCTGCCAACTTTTTTATAAAACTTTCTGCGAACCCTTTGTCAAGAAATGCGATCGTGCCCGGAGAGCCGCGCCCTGCAACATTTCCTAATTCAAACATGGTGTATGGCACTGCGATGTGCTTTGTGCCACACGTTTCAGCTCCATGCTTTGCTCTGCGAACCGAGGACGCAGAGGCGTCACTTGCTGTTATAATTAGCTTTGCTTTGCGGTGTCGTGCAGCTATGGCAACTGCTTCGCCACCTATAGCGAGACGTCCCGCTTTTTTCGCCATTCCCAGAGTGGCCAGACTACGATCCATAAATGCTCTCCAATTTTCAATGAGATATATTTGCTATTGATTCACTTAGTGTCTCTAATATGCTTTCAGATACCGATGTTTTGAATGTCCTGGATAGTGCTCCGGACTTATTTGCACGTTTCAAACAGTTTGAGTCGCGGCAAAGATATGCACCCCGTCCGGACTTTTTTCCTGTGGTGTCGACGGACACCTCACCTTCCGGTGATTTGACGACACGAAGGAGCTGTTGTTTTTCTTTCATTTCACGGCAACCAACGCACATTCGTTGTGGTGTTTTCTTAGACAAGATGTTCTCCTATGCTTGACTCTCCGGTTTAATATCAATCTTATATCCTGTGAGCCTTGCAGCAAGGCGGACATTTTGACCTTCCTTACCAATTGCCAGAGACAATTGACTGTCAGGCACTATAATACGGCATGATTTGCCATCTTCGTTCATATCAACTTCGATAACTTCAGAAGGTGCCAGAGCAGATGCGATGTATTCAGTTGGGTCATCACTATATCTAACGATATCAATTTTTTCGCCGCCAAGTTCGCTGACGATGGCATTAACTCGTGCTCCTTTTGAGCCTACACATGCACCGATTGGTTCGACATCCGGATCATTCGAGTCAACAGCTATTTTTGTGCGATTGCCGGCTTCGCGGGCAATGCTCTTTATTTCGACAATGCCGTCATGAATTTCAGGCACTTCAAGTTCGAATAGACGCTTTACAAGTCCGGGATGGGTCCTTGAGATAAGTATTTGTGGTCCGCGGGTGGACTTCTTAACTTCGATAACATAAACTTTTATCCTATCTCCGTCGTGGAGAGGCTCATTGGGGATGCGCTCTCCATGAGAAAGCATTGCTTCAGTATGTTCAGAACTTGAGCCGATTTGAATAGAAACGCCGCCTGTGCGCGGGTCAATTCTGGTTACAACACCTGTTAGTATTTCATGTTCTTTTGATGTGAATTCGTCGTATACAATATTACGTTCGGCTTCGCGAATACCTTGTATTATGACTTGCTTCGCTGCTTGTGCGGCGATGCGTCCAAACTTGGTGGTGTCGACAGGCTCGTTGATAAAGCCGCCAACTTCGATGTCCTTGGTGATTTCACGAGCTTGCTCAAGATTGTATTGCGTGTTGGGGTTTTCAATTTCCTCAACGACTTCCTTTTGGAAAAACATATCAACTGTTTTTTCGACAGGGTCCAAAATCACGCGTGCACAGTCTGCATATTCCGGATAGTCTTTTTTTAACGCAGCTAATAGCGCGTGTTCAATCTTCTCAAGCATGTAAGATTGAGGTATTCCTTTTTCCTTTTCGATATCCGCAATGGCAGAGAAAAAATCGGCGTTCATATCTTAATTACTCCTTCGTCGTAATATGTTACATTGGTTATATTTGTAAATTTTAAGTTTTACATAATTTGCAGAAAAAAGAGTGGGGGATCCCACTCATCAGGACTCGCATATGCATAGATGTGTCGTACTACATATGCATAGCGTTTGTGGCGTTGCAACCACTCAAACGATATGTTGCAATACCAGCCTGCATATACTATCATGTATTTCTTGCGATTGCAAGCATTTTGTATGTGTTTTATCTTACCCCCCACTTAACGCCTATCGGCGTTTGAAGTGGGGGTTTTGGGTTTAAGCCCCCAGCTCTTTAGGCGGAACACTTTCAGAGGGAGTACAATCTCCCTTTGAAGCCTGATGTTTTCGACTTGTAGAAGTCGAAAACTAATTTGAATTTTTAATTGTATTGATGAATAAATGTGATATAATAACTTCTCAAACTATTCGTTTAAGAAGGAAGAATTTTAAATGAGCAAGAAGTTACCAAGATTTCTACAACCTAATGTGCGACTTTATTTTATTTTGCTCATACTTTTTGCCATTTCAACTTTTATTCTAGGGGGCTATGGCAGAATATTGGCGGGTGCTCAAATTTTTGTGGTTATTTTTGCGGCAATTTATTTGCATTATTCCACAAGAAAACGTACAAAGAAATTGCTGGACTACTTGGAGTCGATGTCCGAGAGTATGGACTTGACGATCCGCGACACTCCGCTACCCGTTCTTATACATAATACTGAAACGGGTGAGGTTGTATGGTCAAATGAGCGATTCATGTCAATTTCCGGTGAAGAAGAGCCGTTTTTTGAGAGACGTGTGACAGATATAGTGCCTGACTACACATGGGATTGGTTGCTTGATGGCAAAAACCAGAGCGAAGAGCCTGTTCAAATTAAGGACAAGCTCTATATGGTGTATGGAAGTGTTGTGCTTTCGGAGCGTGAGTATGTTGCGATGACATATTGGATTGATGTTACGGAGCATACAGAAATGTGTAATGCGTTTATTGATTCTCGTCTGGTGTTTACATTACTTGTGCTTGACAATTATGACGAGCTGGTAAATGGCTTGAGCGAGAGTAAAAAGTCTTCCCTTCGTTCTGATGTTAATGAGATTATAACCACGTGGATTGCAGATAAAGACGGGTATCTATGCAGATACGATAGAGACAGGTACTTCTTCCTGTTTGAAGAAAGGTTCCTCGACTCTGTTATAAATGACAACTTTTCTGTCCTGGAAAAAGTCAGTGCATGTGTTGGAGCGGGCGGTGTTCAAGCAACATTAAGCATTGGCATTGGCAAGGACGGTGGGTCGCCCTATGAGAATTACCGCTTTGCAAGTCTCGGGCTGGAGATGGCACTTAGTAGAGGCGGAAATCAAGCTGTGGTTAGGAATAATTACGGATTTGAGTTCTACGGCGGACGTCCGCAGCGAATTGAAAGAAAAACAAAGGTTAAAGCAAGAGTAATGGCAAGTGCGTTCGGGGAGCTACTCAATGATGCATCAAAAGTTCTAGTTATGGGACATAAAATTGCAGACCTTGACTCTGTGGGGTCGGCTATTGGTGTCTGTTGTATAGCACGTGCAAAGAATAAGCAGGCATACATCGTAATAGATTCGGAAACCAGTGTTGCGAATAATCTGGTAGATATGATGAAACGATTGCCGGAATATAAGGATGTGTTTATTTCTGCGCAAGATGCTATCTTGCAGGCTGATAGTAAAACATTGCTTGTGGTTGTCGATACAAGCAAGCCGGAGAAAGTTGAATCGGAGTCGCTTTTGTTGTCATGTATGCGTGTAGCTGTCATTGACCATCATAGAAGAGCCTCAACATATATAGAAAATGCAGTCCTCAACTTCCACGAGCCATATGCATCATCAGCGGCGGAGCTTGTGACGGATATGATGCAATATTTGGTTGAGCGAACCGATATAATGCGTGAGGAAGCAGAGGCACTTCTGTCGGGAATTGTTCTCGATACTAAAGGGTTTACGATAAACACGGGAAGTGGTACATTTGATGCGGCTGCATATCTCAAAAGAGCGGGTGCTGATGCAGCGGAAGTTAAGCGAATGTTGCAAACTGATATAGACATAGCAGTAGCAAGATACGAACTTTTGCGAGAGGCCAAAGTGTATAAAGATGGGATTGCTATTGCGACAAGCACAAATAAGCATTGCAGAGTAAGTATTGCTCAAGCTGCTGATGAGTTGCTCGGTGTGAAAGGTGTGGATACATCATTCGTTATTGCTGAAGAGAATGGCACTGTGTTTGTATCCGGACGAAGTATCGGAAATGTAAATGTCCAAGTGATTTTGGAAAAACTCGGAGGCGGCGGAAGTCAGGCAACAGCCGGATTGCAAACGAAAGATAGAACTGTTGATGAGGTCTTGGTGGAGCTGCAGAAGGCAATTGATGAATATTTGAAGAATTGAGAATAGTGTCAAATATTCTATGAAAAACTAACGTCATTCTGCGCGAAGTCGCAGAATCCAGCAAGTACAAATTTTCTAGATTCTGCAACTTCGTGCAGAATGACAGTACAAAAGAAATGGAGAGCTGAATTATGAAAGTTATATTACAACAAGATGTTAAAGGGTCAGGGAAAAAAGGGGAGCTGGTTAATGTTTCCGATGGATATGCTCGCAATTTCCTGTTGCCAAAAAAGCTTGCTATTCAAGCTACACCTGAAAATTTGACTGTTATGAAGCAACAGGCAAAGGCACGCGAGAAAAAAATGGAAGCGGATAAGGCAAAGGCAAAAGAAATCTCTGAAAAACTTGGCGATGTTCTTGTAACAATTTCAGCAAAAGGCGGTGGAGACGGCGGCAAACTGTTTGGTTCAGTCACGTCAAAGGAAATCTCTGAAGAACTGCTAAAACAGCATGATATTGAGATTGAGAAGAATAAAATAGTTCAAGATGATCCGATTAAGACTTTTGGAAACTATGAAGTAAAGTGCAAGCTTGGGTTTGAAATAATTGGCACGATCAATGTGTTGGTTATCGAAGGGAAGAAGTAGTTTAGGGTTTAGGGACTAGGGTTTAGGGACTAGGGTTTAGGGGCTAGTGTCTAAATCAATGGTGGCAGTAAAATATAATGAGGATGTGTAGCCGTGGATGACTTATTACATAGACAAATACCACATAGTTCAGAGGCCGAGCAGGCAGTGCTGGGGTCAATGCTTATTGATTCGCGCTGTGTGAGCGATGTAATTGGCGTGCTCAATGCCGATGATTTCTATTCGACAACAAATAGAAATATTTTTGAAGCTATGTTTTCAATGTTTAGCTTTGCAAAGCCTATTGATCCGGTCACTGTAATTGAGCGTATGCGCGAGGATGGTATTTGGACTGATGATACTCCCGGTTATATCCGTGACTTGATGCTCATAACGCCGACAGCGGCAAATGCACTTGAATATGCGTGGATTGTCAAAGATAAGTCGTTGTTGCGCGGAGTTGCTGATGCCGGCACGTCAATTTCGGAGATGGCGATTTCCGGTGAAGATGGGGCGTTGAGTATTCTTGAGGCTGCAGAGAAAAAGGTATATTCGCTTCGACAGGGTAGAAGTAGAGCCGAGCTTGAAGAAATTTCAAAAATTATGGTTAATGTATATAAGCAGATCAGGGAAGCCGCTAAAGCTGATATAGGGATTCCCGGTTTGGCGACGGGCTTTCAGGATTTGGATAGAAGTATTATGGGTTTGAATAATTCTGACTTGATAATAATTGCATCAAGGCCCGGTATGGGCAAGACGAGTATTGCGCTCAACATTGCCTTGCATGTAGCGAAAAAGTCCGGCAAGGAAGTTGCGGTGTTTTCACTCGAAATGTCTCGAGAGCAATTGGCGATGCGTCTGTTGGCCGGATCGGCTTTTGTTGATGGCAAAAAGCTTCAAACCGGCAGATTGAGTGAAAATGATTGGAGACGCCTTGCGGATGCAGGAAAGCAAATCAGTGAGTCAAAGCTGTTGATAAATGATGATGCGTCCTTAACTGTTACAGAGATGAATGCGCAGTGTCGCCGTTTGACAAATCTTGGACTTGTGATAATAGACTATATGCAGCTTATGTCTGCGGCTTCTACGGGTAGAGGCGGTAGTGAAAATAGAGTCCAAATTGTTTCGGAGATTAGTAGAACCATGAAGGTTATGGCAAAGGAGTTAAATGTTCCGGTAATTTGTCTGTCACAGTTAAATCGAGATAATGAGAAAAGGCCTGACAAGAGGCCGCTTATCAGTGATCTTCGTGAGTCGGGCTCAATCGAGCAAGATGCCGACATTGTAATGGGGCTATATAGAGATGACTATTATAATAAGGAGTCGGAGAGGCCTAATGTTGCGGAGTGCATTTTGTTGAAGAATCGTCGAGGTGAGACTAATACTATCGAGTTGCGTTGGGATCCGGATTATACGAGCTTCTCGTCCATAGACAGGCACCACGACGAATAGCTACAATGCTACTTCGCCCACAGCTGGCAATTTCCGCCGTTTTTTTCGCTAGTACGGGTCTCATCGCCCTACATACGCGAAAGAAAACGTCGAAAACTGCCACCTATGGACTACGGAGATGCTATGGTATCAGGACGGAATGCAATTATGGCAACACATTCCGCTCAGGCAAGTGCAAGTGAATTATTATGATTAATTTATTTAATAAAGTACAGGAATATGCAAAGAGATATGAAATGTTTTCGGAGTCAGGGCTTATTCTGATATGTGTATCAGGTGGCGCTGATTCTATGTGTTTGCTTGACATTTTGCGTCATATTTCGCGTGATGCGGGTTCTGATGCAAGGTTTTCGATTGCGGTTGCACATTTTAATCATGAGTTGCGTGGTGATGAGTCGGATCGTGATGAGGCGTTCGTTGAGAGAGTTTGCGAGGAACTTGGTGTGCCGTTTTATGTGGGCAGAGGTGATGTGGCTGAATTTGCGAGAGTTCACGGGCTGGGGATTGAAGAGGCTGCACGGAATATGCGGTATGAGTTCTTTTTTGATACTGCGTCTGCCATAGGTGCGATGCGAATTGCTACTGCTCATAATATGGATGATAATGCTGAAACAATGCTTTTTAATTTTGTTCGTGGTGCCGGTTCAAATGGTATGTCTGGGATTCCTCCGGTTAGAGATAAGATAATCCGTCCGCTGTTGTGCGTTTCGAGAGATGATGTCATGGCGTTTATTGCTGATAGAGATATTCCATATGTAGAAGATTCGACAAATAGTATGGATATTTACACTCGCAATAGGATTCGTCATAAAATTATGCCATTGCTTAAGGATTTGAACCCCCGGTTCAATGAGGCTGCCGGTATGGCTGCAGAGTTGTTTCTGGCTGATGAGAGCTTTATTTGTGATGTTGCCGATGCTTTTATTCAAGATAATTGTGCAGGTCAAACTGCGGATGCTGTGAAGCTTGCAAGTTTGCCGTTTTCTGTATCGTCACGTGTGATACGGAAGTTGTATGGCGGGAAATTGTCTTTTGGTCATGTGAAGGATGTGCTGTCTCTGTGTGCCGATGCTCGTCCATCGGCCGAGTTGTCATTGCCGGGGATGGTTGTTTACAGAGAATATGAGAAGATTGTTTTCGACTCAAATCAAAATGAGCACGACGGTGAGTTGGCTCCGATATGTCCGCATGATGGAAACAGTTATATAATGTCGGATGCGGGAGTCACATTGACGTGCAAATCTGTAGTTTATGATGAGAATATGCACAAGTCAGAAATTAACACAACGTTTACTTCTTTTGTATTCAAAAGTATTGACATCTGTGGTAAAATAGCTGTCAGGTCACGTTTTGAAGGAGATTCTATAAGGCTGAAGGGGCGACGTGGCACAAAGTCACTCAAGAAATTGTTTATTGAAGAGCGTATTCCTGTCCGGAAAAGAAGCATAATTCCGGTAATTAGTGACGATGAAGGTGTATTGGGCATATACAAATTAGGAGTGGGAACACGTGCAGTGCCTAAGTCCGGAGATTCTGCAATAATGCTTATTTTTGAAGATTTGAGGAGAGAAGACATTGAAGAAAGATATTAAAGAAGTTATATTTACAGAAGAGATGATTCAAAAACGAGTTAAAGAACTTGGAGATGAACTTACAAAGGATTACGCCGGGAAGTCATTGTTGCTTATCGGAGTGCTGAAGGGTTGCTTTATTTTCTTTGCTGATTTGGCAAGACATATTGATCTGGATTGTGAAGTCAGATTCCTAACAGCATCGTCTTATGGTTTTTCATCTGTGTCGTCAGGAAAGGTGAATATCGACAGGGAAATTGACTTTGATGTCGAGGGTAAAGATGTTCTGATTATAGAGGATATACTTGATAGTGGTATAACGTTGACTGCGCTACGTGCGTTTGTGGCTAAACATAAGCCTGCGTCGCTTAGATTATGTACTTTACTTGACAAGCCGGAACGTCGACAACTGCCAATTACAGCAGAGTACACCGGATTTGAATGTCCTAATGAATTCGTTGTCGGTTATGGGTTGGATTATGGTGAGCGTTACCGTAATTTACCTTTTGTGGGATCACTAAAGCCGGAAATTTATTCGTAGGCATATTACAAAACAATGCAATATATAGGTAGGGAGATTAACCGTTGAAAACTAAAAACAGAAGACCACGCGACATATTCATATATATAGTTATTATAGTAATTATCTTGTCAGCGTTTTATATGATGCAGGCTCCGAGCCGTGAAGCGTCAACTGCTGTAGATTATTCGCAACTACGTCGTTTATTCATGGAAGAGGAAGTAGTTTCGTTTACTGTAAACAATAACAATAGAGTCGAAGCGCGGTTAAGATACGACTTTGAAGATAGCGGAAGCAATTTGGTTACACATGATTTGCGTGACTTGGGGCTGTTCCACGCTGACTTCAGTAGTTACATTGATCACTTAATGGTCACAAATGAAGAGTTTGAGTATCAATTTGAGCCGGGGACGAGAATTCCGTGGTGGGTATCGTTGTTGCCATATGTATTCTTGATTCTGATATTCTTCTTTATTTGGAATGTAATGATGAATCGTTCAGGCATGGGTGGTGACAAAGGTGCAATGCGCTTTGGGAAAGCCAGAACACGTGTTGTCAGTGATGATACTAATAAGAAAAAAGTCACATTTGCTGATGTTGCGGGAGCGGAAGAAGAGAAAGAAGAGCTTAGTGAAATTGTCGACTTCCTCAAAGGACCTCAAAAATACATCACAATCGGTGCACGTATTCCAAAGGGTGTGCTGCTTGTTGGTCCTCCGGGAACCGGTAAAACATTGATTGCCAAGGCTGTGGCTGGTGAAGCCGGAGTTCAGTTCTTGTCAATATCGGGTTCGGATTTCGTTGAGCTGTATGTAGGTGTTGGTGCATCTCGTGTGCGCGATTTGTTTGATCAAGCGAAAAAAGCAGCACCGTCAATTATATTTATTGATGAGATTGATGCTGTCGGTCGTCAACGCGGAGCCGGAATGGGCGGCGGTCATGATGAGCGCGAACAAACACTCAACCAATTGCTTGTTGAGATGGATGGCTTTGCAACAAACGAAGGTGTAATAATAATTGCTGCGACAAACCGTGCAGATATTCTTGATAATGCACTGCTTCGTCCGGGTCGATTTGACCGCCAGGTCTATATCGGTCTGCCTGATATCAAGGGGCGCGAAGAGATACTAAAAGTACATGCACGTGGCAAGATTCTTGGTGAAGACATTGATCTGGCTGAAATTGCAAAAGGTACAATTGGCTTCACAGGTGCTGATTTGGAGAACCTCTTAAATGAAGGAGCTCTACTGGCTGCGCGTGCGAATCAACGTGTCATAACAATGGCGAACATCGAGGAAGCGACACTTAAAGTGTTGGCAGGACCGGAGAAGAAGAGTCGTGTGTGCACAGAGAAGAGTCGCAAGATTACGGCATACCATGAGGCCGGACATGCAATCGTTTCACATAATCTTGAAAATGTTGACCCTGTGCATCTTGTCACAATTATACCGCGTGGACAGGCCGGAGGGATGACAGTGTATCGCCCGCAAGAGGATAAGGATTATACATCAAGAAGTGAGATGTTTGAACGTATTGTTTCAGCTCTCGGTGGACGTATTGCTGAAAAAATCTTCCTGGATGATATATCTACCGGAGCGGCGTCTGATATTCAACATGCAAGTGCTCTGGCACGTGCAATGGTTATGAAATACGGCATGAGTGATGCGATAGGGCCGATATCATTTGATGATAGTAGTCAATCTGTGTTTATAGGGCGCGACTTCTCTCAAACGAAGAGCTATTCAGAAAAAACAGCTGCTGCCATTGATGATGAAGTGAAAGCTATTTTTGATTCTGCAAATGAGATTTGCGAAGAGATAATTAATGAAAATCGCGAGTTGATGATTTCTCTTGCAAACCATCTGCTTGAGCATGAAACACTAGACGGCGAGCAGTTCAAGACTTTTTGTGAAAACAATGGGAAAATGCCTGATGAAAAACCATCAGAGTATACCTATGAAGATATGCCGTCAGACAGTGATTTTCCGGAAATTCCTGATTTGACAAGTTTCTTCGGTGATAAATAAAAAATGAGAAGGCTTATTTGTTTTACGCTAATAATATTGATGCCATTTGCGCTTGTTGGTTGTCGCGAGGCGAGTCCGTTCAATTCGCCTGATGATATTGCCGGTACGACAATAGGAGCGCTTGTTGGCACGCCCTCACTGCGCCTGGCAAATGAAATGGGTACGGCGGTAGGGTTTTATTCCGAAGCTGAAATGATGAGAGAACTGCGTGCAGAATTAATTGACGCAGTAATAATGGAACAAGCGACTGCTATAGAGTTGGTCGAAAATACGTCAGGGGTGCGCATACTAAGCGAGCCCCTGGCTGAGCATGATTTGCGTTTTGCAGTGCCGTTAGAAAATATTGGTTTATTAAATGCGGTAAACAATGCAATTGCTGAGCTTGAAGAAAATGGCACTCTTGCCGGTCTTTCATATAAATATTTCTCTCGAGGGAATTTCACTCGAGAGCCACTTGAGGATGTTGAATGGCGACCGGGTTATATGAGAATTGCACTTCCGCCCGACTCACCTCCGTTTTCGTTTATGGATGATGAGGGTAGATTTACCGGAATGGATGTTGATGTTGCACTTGCAGTAAGTGAAATCCTTGGTATAGAATTCAGAGTTGCAAATTACGACGCACGAGAGCTGGTAACTGCAGTCTGGCACGGTAGAGCCGACTTAGCTCTGGGATGGCATCATGATGAGGGTGAGGGATATGTAAATGTGTCGGACTCTTATGCACGTGCCGTGCATGTGGTAATAGTGAGGCGTTAATAGGGGCACCAGAGAGAGCACAGGGGATCAGATCTACTGTGCTCCCTAACTAGAGTCAGAGGAATAATACTTTGAAACAAAAGACGATATTTTATTGTACGGATTGTGGTAACGAAGCTCCCAACTGGTCGGGACAATGTATGGCTTGTAAGGCGTGGAATACCCTTGTTGAGCAACCGTCTTATACGAAGTCAAAAAGCGGAAAATCAACCGGTGGCAGACATGTGGCTTCAACACGCAGTGCCGGAGTTGCAAAGAGTAATCCGCGAGAGTTGAAAGATCTTGATTCTTCGGATGAAATACGTTTTTCAACCGGATTTGTTGAACTGGACAGAGTGTTGGGTGGGGGAGCTGTAGCAGGCTCGCTTTGCCTTGTAGGCGGTGCACCCGGCATTGGCAAATCGACATTACTTCTGCAGATTTGCGGACTTATGAATAATGAAACAAAGGTGCTCTATGTTTCCGGAGAGGAATCTGAGCGCCAAATTAAGATGCGCGCACAGCGACTCGGTGTTGAGGGTGGTGGCGTGTTTGTTCTTGCAGAGACGGAGATATCTGAGATCCTTGCAAGCGCAGAGGAGCTCAAGCCTGATGTGTTGATCATAGACTCAATTCAAACATTATACAATCCGGAGTTAACTACGTCGCCCGGCAGTGTCGGGCAGGTGAAAGACTGTACGATGTCGCTTTTAAGATTCTCGAAAGATGTTGGCGTCACTGTGTTTCTTGTAGGGCATGTCAACAAAGAAGGTGCTATTGCAGGTCCGAAAGTGCTGGAGCACATGGTGGACTGTGTGTTGTATTTTGAGGGTGAGCGTTCGTTAAATTATAGAATATTGCGGGCAGCAAAAAATCGCTTTGGTTCGACAAACGAAATTGGTGTGTTTGAGATGATGGACAAAGGGCTTAGTGAGGTCATGAATCCATCGGAAATGTTGTTGTCCGGAAGACCGGCAATGACTCCCGGAACTTGTGTGACATGTGTGATTGAAGGGACTAGGCCGCTTCTGGCAGAAATCCAGGCACTTGTCACGCCGAGTAGTGCCAATATGCCGCGTCGAAATTCAAATGGTATTGAATATAATCGTGCAATGATGCTGCTGGCGGTGCTGCAGCAGCGCGGGGGACTACGAGTTTCCGGATGCGATGCATATATTAACGTAATTGGCGGTCTTAGCATAGATGACCCGGGTGCGGATTTAGCAACAGTTCTTGCTTTGGCATCTGCGTATAAAGATAAGCCTATACGTAGTGATGCTGCAGTATTTGGTGAGGTCGGACTCACGGGAGAGTTAAGGCAGGTTTCGCAAGTAAATCAGCGTTTGACTGAGGTGGCCAGAATGGGGTTCACGGCCTGTATCATGCCGTATAGTTCTAAAAACAAGTTGCAAGCGCCTGACGGGCTTGAGTTAGTGTATGTGAAAAACATTGGTGAAGCAATCAAGGCTGCGATAGTATAAAAGCTGACATTCATCTTGCATCAGCCACTGCAAGATGAACGTCATATAGATAGCTGAAGCTTGAAACTGTGGGTTTTCTACATAGTTACTATACATATCTACATACTTTTATCGTTATGCGAATTGTGAGAATTATTACTGGCATAGCGAGCTTTTTTATGATATCATTATAGAGAGACTCAGGGGAGCACCGTTTACATTAAATCCCGCAAATTTGGAGGCAGGAACTTGAAGACCAAAAAGAAGAGAAACACTATAAAATGCATTGCACTATCACTGGTGTTGTTAATAACGATATTTGTTTCCGGGTGTTTTCGTATAACAGCCGACGATCTTTATGCTCTGCCGCAAATTTCTGAAGAATATTTAAGGCTTCAATCGCACATAGACTTGCTGTTAAGTCAAGGTGCCGAGTTTGCCCCTCCGGTGAGAGGACCTCACAGGCAAGCCGTTCAGCAGATTGACTTAAACGGTAATGGTCAAAATGATGTTGTTGTGTTCTTTTCGATTCCCGGTGAAGAAAGTACATTGCAGGTGTACATTTTCGAGCTGGTTGACGGCGACTATGCTGTTGCAGAAATAATTGAAGGATTTGGTACAGAAATCGATAGTGTTCAATATATTGACATGAATGGCGACGGCACTAAAGAGCTAATCATAGGTTGGCAGATGGGTCCGGCGTTGAGATTCATGTCTATTTACTCGCTTACAGACTTTCACAGTCAGGCTCTTGTTAGTAGGGTTGAATATTCAGAAATAGTAGTTTATGACATTACCGGAGACGGAACTGATGATGTTGTTGTGCTACGGATGCAAACTCATGATACTGATGCTGTCGCTGAAATATATACGCTAATGCAAGATGGCGAAGTGATTAAGCAGGAAACATGGCTTTCAACTGGCATTGAATCCATTTCGCGTATATTGACAGGCAACTTAATTGATGGTTCGTCTGCGATATTTGTTGATAGCGAAGGAACATTTGAAAACGGCAGCCTTGTGACTGATGTTTTGACAATGCAGGATGACAGCTTTATGAATGTATCACTTGATATGTCCATAGGAGTGAGTGAAAGCACAGTTAGGCACAGAATGGCGAGTGCAGATGTAAATAATGACGGTGTAATCAAAGTACCTTATCTTCGGCGTTTAATTGCTCAATCTGATACAGAATATTTCGCCATAGATTGGTATGCTTTCCAGAGCACAGGCAACAGTAGCCTTGCCCTTACAACATACCACAACAATTTTGATGAGTGGTTCTTAATACTTCCGTTTGACTGGCGCGAGAGAGTGTCTGTCAGAAGAGATGACTCTGTTCCGGGAGAAAGAACTATTGTGTTTTCGTATTTCTCCGATCCGGAAGGGTCATATGAGGACTTTTTGAAGATTTTCCGGCTTTCAGGTGACTATGCAGAGGAAAGAGCAACAATTGACGGTAGAGTCAAATTAATGACTGAGGGTGCCTCAACTTTCGCATTTGAGTTACTTGCACCACCGAATAGCTTCGGTTTGACATTTGACGAACCGTTTATAATAGACAACTTTAGACTTATACATTCCGAGTGGCTTGCCGGCAGAACGACATAAAGGACGCCGAGTTTTAAGGCACCCCATAACGAAAGGATTTACGAGCTAATGAAAAAAATTCTTGTTCTTGAAGATGAAACCAGTATACGCAGTTTTATTGAAATCAATCTCACTCGTGCAGGTTACGAGGTTATTGAAGCAGGTACAGGCGCAGAGGCGTTTGAGCAACTTCGCTTGCATCCTGATATAAAAGTTGCGATACTTGACATTATGCTTCCCGATACTGACGGGTTTGAGGTGTGTCGAAGGATCAGGACTGCGGATCAACACATTGGAATAGTTATGCTATCGGCGAGAACACAAGAGATGGACAAGGTCACAGGGCTAATGACCGGTGCTGACGATTATATTACAAAGCCGTTCTCACCTGCTGAACTTACAGCAAGAGTTGACGCAATTTTCAGACGAACCGGCGCGGCAAATCAAGCTGAACCGGGTGAACTGGTTCAAGGACCATTTAGGCTTAACACATTGAACAGAACCCTTGAAAAAGACGGTGTTAATATAAAGCTTACTCAAGTTGAGTACTCAATTATGAAAATGTTTATGGAAAATCCGCGAAAAGCACTTTCGCGAGAGGATATACTCAATACAGTTTGGGGACGCAACTATTTTGGTGAGCTGAAGATTGCTGATGTTAACATCAGGCGCCTTCGTATTAAAATAGAAGATGATCCTACAAATCCTGTGTATATCATAACTGTATGGGGTTTTGGCTACAAATGGGGTCTGTAGTATAGCGTCTCACTAGTTTGAAAGAGTAATTCTAAATGAAAAATTGGCGTATTGTAGATATTATATTATCTCGAATGAGAAAATTTTATGAGAGATTCATGAGTGGGCTACGAAGGCGATGGCTAAGGGGCACAGTGTTTATTGCGTTTCTTGGAGTTATCGTTGTTGTAGCCATGTTTTCTATTATTATCTACAGCCATTACTATACAACTGTTCGCACCGGCTTGGAAACCAGGGCAAGAACTGCCACCGACTTTTTTGCAAACTATGTAGTCAGGTCGTTTGATGACTATTTTGACAGCGCTCTAAGATACGCTGAAACATTCCGTGAAGCCGGTCGCATTGAAATGCAATTTCTTGATGGACATGGAAGTATTATCGTCTCTTCATCCGGCATGGCGTCAGGCACATCACCCAATTCGCCGGATATTGAGGAAGCTATAGCGACAAGGGAAATATCATCGTGGGTTGGCAGGAATCCGGTAACCGGAGAGCGTATAATGGCAGCGTCTGCACCTATGATTTTCGCAGATACTGAAGTCATTGGAGTAATGCGTTATGTAACCAGTCTTCGTGAGGTTGACCGTCAAGTTTTTCTAAACATATTGGTTGTAATTGGTGCAGGGCTGATTGTAATTGCACTGGTGTTCCTTTTAAACATTGTGTTTATCCGGTATATAATCACTCCCGTTAGTGAGATTACAAAAATGTCTCAGCGAATAGCTGATGGGAGCTATGGGATCCAAATAAACAATTCGTATCGTGATGAAATTGGAGACATGGTTTCATCAATTAATGAAATGTCACTTAAAATTGCACAGACAGAAAAAATTCAATCAGAGTTTATTTCATCAATATCTCATGAGCTTCGCACACCGTTGACTGCGATTACCGGATGGGGAGAAACGCTTACATACAACGAAGAGTTGGATAATGATTCAAAGATGGGTGTCTCAATCATGTTAAAAGAGGCAAGAAGATTGACGAAAATGGTCGAAGAGCTTCTAGAGTTTACAATGATTGCAGACGGACGTTTCACTCTGAATATCGAACAAATTGATATTGTTGGCGAACTGGAGGATGCAATATATACGTTTCGTGAGTTACTGCATCACGAAGACTTGGAGTTTGACTACCATCTTGATGTAGAAGATACAATAATTATTCCGGGGGACGCAAGCAGGTTGAAGCAAGTCTTTTTGAATCTGTTTGACAATGCACTGAAGTATGGACGCGACGGGAAGCGTATTGAAGTGTATATTGGTGTGATAGCTGATGATATTGTCATAACCATACGTGACTTTGGTCCCGGAGTTGCGGAAGATGAGCTACTTAACTTAAAAATGAAGTTCTACAAAGGAAGCAACTCAAATGAACGTGGTAGTGGAATTGGTCTTGCTGTTTGTGAAGAGATAATAAAATACCATGGTGGGACTCTTGATTTGATGAATGCTCAAGGCGGAGGGTTTATGGTAACAATAACGCTTCCAGTTACCGGAGAGCCGATGAACCAGGCTTAAGTTGTGCAGTATACCAGCTAAAAATGTAGCGAACAGGGTCAAAATATAATTAATGAATTAGTAATATGTAAGTGAGTAAATACAATGGAAGAGAAAAAAATAAGTAAGGAATTCAAAACGTCGATTGGTGGTCAAGCGCTTATTGAGGGTATCATGATGCGTGGTCCCAAAAAGACTGCAATTGTGGTACGTGCAAATGACGAGTTGAAAGAAAAGGTGCAAGACACCGTTCAGCTAAAAGACAAATATCCGATTTTGGGATTGCCGTTTATTCGCGGTGTGGTGAATTTCGGTAGTACAATGAAGCTGGGAATGCGTGCACTCATGTATTCGGCTGAACAAATGCCGGAGGACGAGCAAGAACCTACATCAAAATTCGATATGTGGGTGGAGAAGAAGCTAGGTAGTGAAAAAGCAGAGAAGGTAATCATTACAATAGCTCTTGTGATAGGCATGGCATTGGCAATAGGCATGGTCGTACTGTTGCCAACATTTCTTGCAGGTTTTGCGACACAATGGGTAGAAAGCCCGATACTTAGGAACTTAATTGAGGGTGCTTTGAGAATCACGATATTCCTTACATACATTTGGCTAACTTCGAAAATGAGCTCGATAAGACGAGTATGGGCATATCATGGGGCTGAACATAAAGCGATTTATTGTTATGAGAAGAATCTGCCATTAACTATAGAGAACATAAGGAAGCAGTCCCCCTTACACGTACGTTGCGGAACGAGTTTCATGTTTATTGTAATGATAGTGAGTATATTGGTGTTCTCACTCACAACATGGGATAATTTCCTTATAAGAGTAGTGTTAAGATTAGCCTTACTTCCTGTTGTAGTGTCAATAAGTTTTGAAATAATAAAGCTGGCAGGAAGATATGATAATATACTGACGAGAATCATATCTGCACCCGGGAAAGCATTGCAAAGATTGACAACACGGGAGCCGGATGATGAAATGATTGAAGTTGCTCAAAGAGCTCTTGAACTAGTAATTCCGGAAAATGAAAAAGAAGCGACTTGGTAAAAGGTGCGTATTTTAAGTAGGACATAATGAATTAGTGCGAAAAGTGCTAAATGACGGCAAAGGGAACTAAGGAGTAAGTTAGTAAAGTATGGAAACGTATAACGATATATACCTGAGAATCAGAAAAGAGTTAAAAGGCTTCGGTGTTGAGGCGAGCGAACTGGAGGCACGACTCATAGTGTGCCATTGTGCTCAAAGAACACGAGAAGAACTACTTGCAATAAGCAAACTATATGCAAGTGATATAAAGATCAGAAAGAAAATCGAAGAATGTCTTGAGAGAAGACTACAAGGAGAGCCTATAGCATATATTACCGGCGAGTGGGAATTTTATGGACTGCCGCTAATTATAAATGAGCATGTTTTAATACCGCGTGTTGATACTGAACTGCTAGCACAAAAGGCGATCGAGTTGCTAAAAGGAGGCATTCACCAGACAAGAGTATTAGACCTCTGCACCGGCAGTGGATGTGTAGGACTTGCGATTGCTGCGAATTCTCCGAGTAGCAGAATTGTTATGATTGACTCATCAACTGAGGCCTTAGCAGTCTGTAGGCAAAATATGATTATGAATAATTTAAGTCGCAATATCACTGCAATGGAAGCAGATGTATTGAAAAAACCACCTACCATTCTTGGTGAATTTGACTTAATTGTAAGTAATCCTCCATATATTCCTTCAGCTGATATAGAGACTTTGGATTACTCGGTAAAGGATTATGAACCTTTAATTGCACTTGATGGTGGTGAAGATGGGTTGAAGTTCTACCGTGCAATTGTAAGTAATTGGAGCAAGCTCTTAAAAGACGGCGGACACATGATGCTTGAGTGTGGTGAAGGTCAAGCTGCTGATGTGTGTGCCATTCTGGAACAAAACAGTTTCGTTGATATAAATACGCATGAAGATACGCTCGGGATTGAAAGAGTTGTAACAGGGATGTTGATTACATAGCTTCGCTAAGAAATTTTAAACACAGTCACTAATCGCTAGTATCTTGTATGATTGGTAGAAATTCAATTCAATTTTCGACTTCTATAAAGTCGAAAATATCAAGTATTAAGAAGGAGATTGTACTCCTGTTGAAAGGCATTCCGCCCTAGAGAGGCGGGGTCTTAGCTCACATCATAACTTCGTCAAGACCCCCACTTCAAACGCCAAAGGCGTTAAGTGGCGGGTAAGATAAAATTTATCATTTGGAGGAAATAGATATGCCAGAGAAGAAAAAATATATTCCCGCTGCTCCTGCAGGGGATAAGGAAAAAGCGCTTGCAACTGCATTAGCAGATATAGAGAAAAAGCATGGTAAAGGTACCGTGATGAGAATGGGCGACAAGCAGGTAGTCCATGTTGACGCAATTCCGACAGGTTCTATTGCGTTGGATAATGCTTTGGGTATCGGCGGTGTGCCACGCGGTAGAATTGTTGAAGTCTATGGTCCTGAATCGTCGGGTAAGACAACTCTTGCACTTCACATAATTGCTGAAGCGCAAAAAATGGGTGGAGAGGTTGCCTTTATTGACGTAGAACACGCTCTTGAGCCTGCATATGCACGTGCCCTTGGTGTTGACATTGATAGTTTGCTAATTTCGCAGCCGGATATGGGTGATGAAGCTTTGGCGATTTGTGATATGTTGGTTCGCTCCGGTGCAGTTGATGTAGTTGTTGTAGACTCAGTTGCGGCACTTGTTCCGAGAGCTGAGGTAGAGGGAGATATTGGCGACACCACAGTTGGTCTTGTGGCAAGATTGATGTCACAGGCGTTGCGTAAGCTTGCCGGATCGATTTCTAAAACGAACTGTGTTGTTATCTTTATTAATCAGCTTAGAGAAAAAATAGGTGGATATGGGAATCCGGAAACTACACCGGGTGGTCGTGCACTCAAGTATTTCTCAAGTGTTCGTATTGAGGTAAGGCGTGCCGAGTTTATTAAGGCGGGTACAGAGAACATTGGAGCACGTACACGCACAAAGGTCGTTAAAAATAAAGTGGCTCCGCCATTTAGAGAAGCTGAATTTGACATCATGTTCGGTGAGGGGATTTCAAAATATGGAGAGCTTCTGGATTTGGGCGTTCAACTTGATCTGATTGAAAAAGGTGGATCATGGTTCACGGTTAATGAGCAACGTTTCCAAGGTAAAGAGAATGTTAAAGAGTATCTGAAAGCAAATCCTGAAGTTGCAGATGAGATTGAGGCTGCGATACGACGTGACTCGCAGAAGTTGATGTCTGTTCATGAGAAAAAGGCTGCAGTAGCGGCGGGTCGCGCGATTGATATTGATGCAGAGGACTTTGATGGATAGTCTTGAGGCAACCAAAAAGCGTGCACTAAAGATTTTAGGTAACCGAAGCTTTTCTGAACAAGAGATGGCCAGGCGGCTGGTCGAAAAGGGTGAGTCGCAAGAAAATGCTGAAGAGGTTGCCGCATGGCTCGTTGAGCTTGGATATATAAATGATTCTGACTATGCTTCTGCCATAGTCAGACATTATTCAGGCAGAGGGTATGGTGAGTCTCGGATTCGCGACGAGCTTTATAAGCGCGGGATTCCTCGTGAGATGTGGGAGGATGTGCTTGCGGAACTTGATGCTGATGGTGTGAGTGATGCTGCTCTTGAGTTTGTCGGAAAGAAATTGCGTGGTAGCGATGATAAAGATGACTTGCGGCGGGTGACAGATGCGCTGGTGCGGCGCGGGTTTAGTTACAGTGATGCTCGGTCAGTAGTAAATGCTTATCTTGAGGATTCACGAGATTAGAGTGTGTATTACCGTCTATGCATTCCTACGATTAAGTGCGCATCCTTGCGCACAATAATCGCGCTCCACCGTCCATGGTTACGCTGACGGAATGGCATAGCCGGCAACACACACTCTAATCTCTACTCCAAACGCTCCAAGCCGCGCGAGGTGGTTCTGCTCCGGTTGCGCTTGACGGAATTGAATACACAAAGCCCAAGACGTGCTACGGGAAGTCCGGGGGTAAATTTCAGCACTTACTCCAAGCCGCGCGAGGTGGATTTTAATTAAAATAATCGAGGTACATATTTTTGAGCAAAACAATTGGTGTTGTTTCACTTGGGTGTTCTAAGAATCGTGTTAATACTGAGCAGATGATGTTTCTGTTAAGTCAGGCCGGGTATGCTATTTCCGGTGATACTGACTATGCGGATATTGTTTTGTTGAATACTTGTGGCTTCATTGATGATGCTAAGTCTGAGGCTGTGGAGACGATTCTGGAGTTTATTGCTGCTAAGGTTGAGGGTAGGGTTGGTAAGCTTATTGTTGCCGGGTGTCTGCCTCAACGGGAGAGGGATGTCATTTTGAAGGAGCTTCCGGAGGTTGATGCTGTTGTGGGCACCGGTAGCTTTGATGATATTGTTGCTGTTGTTAATGCGGTTGAAAATCAAGATGATCTTGATGTGCCTTTGAATTCGTTTTTTGGCGATATTGATGCTCCTGTAAGTGAAGTTCCCAGGATTATTTCTACATCAGATTCTTGGGCTTATCTGAAAATTGCGGAGGGTTGCGATAATCGTTGTGCTTTTTGTAGTATTCCGGATATTCGTGGTAAGTTTCGAAGCCGTTCCATAGAAAACATCGTGTCTGAAGCAAGAGCACTTGTTGATTCGGGAATTCGCGAGTTGATTCTTGTTGCTCAAGATGTGACGAGATATGGTGTTGACTTGTATGGTGAACGCAGACTGTCAGATTTGTTGAGGGAGTTAAATGGTATTGATAATCTAAGATGGATTCGTCTTCATTATTTGTATCCGGACGCATTTGATGATGAGCTTATTGACGTAATCGCAAAAAGTGATAAAATACTAAAATACCTCGACATACCAATTCAACATATTAATGATGAGATTTTACGAAAAATGAACCGCCGAGGAAGAAGTGAAGAAATAATAGAGTTGTTTGCACGCTTGAGGGAGCGTATACCCGGTGTTGTGTTGAGAACCAGCTTAATTACCGGGCTTCCTGGTGAGGGCGAGAGTGAGTTTGAGGAACTCCGTGAATTCCTTGATAATACAAAGATTGAAAGAGTTGGAGTGTTTGCGTACTCTCCGGAAGAGGGCACTGTAGCGGCGCGAATGGATAGGCCTTCGAAGGATGTTGCGGAAAAAAGAGCGTCACAGCTCTTGGACTTACAATCAAAAATAATGTATAATTGGAATTTGAGCAGAGTCGGATTAGAAACAACAGTTCTCGTTGAGGGTATATTGGATGCTGAGGACAGTGTCGAAGGTCACAATGATAAGCACCCGTTGTGTTACGAAGCGCGCAGTTATGCAGAGTCCCCGGACGTGGATGGATATATAATGGTTGAAACAAACAGTCCGCTTTCGGACACCTTTGTAGATATAATTATAACGGGCGTAGAAAATGGAAGACTGGTAGGTAAACCTAGATAAATACAGCAAATAAGCTTACAATGGTGAGAGTTCTGTTAATACCGGTGTTTATAGTGATACTTTATCTCAATTTTGAGCACTATAGATATGTTGCACTGGGCGTATACATTCTTGCTACTCTTACGGATCTGGCAGATGGGTTCGTTGCACGTTCAAGAAATCAAATAACTGATTTTGGCAAATTTATGGATCCGCTTGCAGACAAGGTCTTGTCTTTTGCGGCCTTACTTTGGTTCATTGAGGTAGGGCTTATTCCTGCATGGCTCGTTCTCATAGTTGTCTTGAGAGAGTTCATGGTCACGGGGATGCGGCTTGTTGCATCTGCAAAGGGTCGTGTTGTTGCGGCCGGTGTCTCCGGTAAGATAAAAACGCTGACAGTTAACTTATGTATTATGGCCATGTTCCTGCCACTCTATGATTGGGGAATTGGCTGGTTGCTTTATGTTTGCTGGGTATTGATCGGTGTAACAACCGTTGTTTCAGGGATAGAATATCTTGTGAAGAACAGAGATATGATGAAATTGGATATGTGAGGTTATGAGAACTAGGAGAACGAGGAAAACCAGAAGAGCCAGAGGATTTAAACGTTTTAAGGAAATACCGCGGCATATAATGGCGTTATGGGTTGTTGCATTAGTAGTGATAGTATTTACCTTGGTAATGGTAGTGAGATTAAATTGGGGCAACGAGCCGGCAGTACCGGCTACGTTTCAGTCTGAAGTTCAGGCTATAATCGATGAAATTGACTGGATTGAGCAGTATTTTCTGCCCATCAATAGATATTCACGTCCGGGGATTAGTCTTGATCAGGTTAATGGGATAGTTATTCATAATATCGGAAATCCCGGCACTACTGCATTACAAAACAGAAACTTCTTCGCCAATCTTGCACATACAGGGGAGAGATTTGCCAGTAGCAATTTCATAATTTGTTTAGATGGTTCGATTTTGCAGTGCGTCCCCATTGATGAAATTGCGTATGCTTCAAATATAAGAAACTACGATACAATTTCAATTGAAGTGTGCCACCCATATGCTGATGGAAGATTCACAGAGGCGTCTTATTTAGCTGTAGTTCACCTGACAGCATGGCTGAGTATAGCGTTTGACTTGACTTCAGAAGATGTGATCAGACATGCTGATATAATAGCAACGGATTGTCCGAGATATTTTACATACAACGAAGATGCGTGGGAAAGATTTAGAGCGGATGTTGATAGTGCGATTGCAGAAATGCGGAATTGAGCAAGTGAGTACGATAAAAGAGTTGTATAGGATGGAACATAAATACTATGAAAAATAGAAGAGCTGCAGGTTTATTATCGTTTTTGTCAAAAGTGTTAATCGTTGTCGTTATTTTGGCTATGTTTTTCATTGGCCAGAGAATTTTTTATGAAGATACGTTGTTTTACCATTTAGGTAATTATTTAGTTCTGTTGCTATATGCCTCAGCACTATACTTTATGAGCAGAATATATAATGGGTTCAACTTTGGGAATGCAACATTATCGGAGATAGTGCTGTCGTGGGCACTATGTCTCGTTGTCGCAAATGTATTTCAGTATTTTGTATTGAGTCTAATTACAGAAAGCTTGCTGCCTGTTGGTGGATTTCTCATTATACTTGCTGTTCAGATTGCACTTGTAACACCGATGTCAATTGGAGTACATAGGCTATATTATAGTCAGAACCCGGCGAAAAATGTTGTAATTGTATTTGGTAGCAGGGAAAAATTGCATGAGTATCAAACAATAATTTCTATGCACAGAGATAAATTTAGAATAAGTCGTGCGATTTCAAAAAATGAATCTATCGGAACAATTTTGGATGTACTTGACGAGGCGGAATCTGTATTCTTCCTTGATGTGGATGAGAAAACACAAGACTTATTACTGGAATATTGTTATTTGCACAATAAAGATACATATATTCTTCCAAAGTTTTCTAACATCCTCATCAATACAGCAAGAACTACATGGTTGAAAAACTCGCCTGTGTTTGCACTTAAAAGACCGGAGCCTGACCTGGGAGTCCTGGCGGTGAAGAGAGCCATTGATATAACAATTGCGTCAGTGGGCATAATTCTTTCATCTGTGGTTATGTTGGTAGTTTGGATAGCTGTTCGGCTTTATGACAGGCATCCTGCAATTTATAAACAGGTAAGAGTAACGAAGGGTGGAAAGCTGTTCACATTATATAAGTTTCGTAGTATGCATCCGGATGCTGAAGATGACGGCATACCGCGTCTCACAGAGAAGGGTGATAAAAGAATTACACCGGTTGGTCGCATAATTAGAATGATGAGAATTGATGAACTTCCGCAATTGTTTAATGTTCTAAACGGTTCTATGTCGATTGTGGGACCAAGGCCGGAAAGACCGGAAATTGCTAAGCAATATGAAGAGATTTATCCGAATTTTGCATTTAGAACAAAGGTCAAGGCGGGTCTAACAGGGGTTGCACAAATATATGGACGCTATAACACGGCTCCGGATGAAAAGCTGTTTCTGGATATTATGTACATTGAGACGTTTTCGATATTAGAAGATTTAAGGCTCATATTGCAGACTATTAAAGTATTGTTTAACTTTTCAAGTACAGAGGGAGTTGATGCGGGCAATACGACTGCATTGCGGAAATAGTTTAAATGAGGGTAAGATGGTAGAGTTTTCACTTTTAATGTGCATATATGAAAAAGAAAATCCTGAGTATCTCAGGCAATGTCTTGAGAGCATAAATGTACTAACTGTTCTTCCTAATGAAGTTGTTATTGTAAAAGATGGACCGCTTACAGATGAACTGGAAGAGGTTCTTTCTAGTCACAGATTTCCTGAGATTGTACAGAGTGGGACACAGAGTCCTATGCAGCACGCTGTGAGTATAAAAACTGTTGCTCTGCCGGAAAATGTTACGCTCGGTCCGGCTCGCGCTGCCGGTGTTGAGGCTGCAACACATGAGTGGATTGCCATAATGGACACGGATGATATTTGCAGACCTGATAGATTTGAAAAGCAGATACGGTTGATTGAACAAAACCCGGAGCTGGGTTTAATAGGAGGGCAAATTTCTGAGTTTACGGATACGCCGGAACAGACGGTATCGACGAGAGCTGTGCCAACAAATCATGCCGAAATTGCGCGTTTTGCAAAGGTTAGGAATCCTTTCAATCATATGACAGTTATGCTAAAAAAAGAGGCGGTAATGAAAGCGGGAAACTACCGTCTTTTTTCGTGGTTTGAGGACTATGATTTGTGGACACGGATGATAAACAGTGGTATAATATGCGAAAATCTACCAGATGTTCTGGTGGACGCTCGCATAGACAAGGATACTTTTGGTCGAAGGCGAGGATTTGCCTATATTCGTGCCGAGTGGAATATGCAGAAACAGCTGAGAGCACTGGGGTTGATTAATTGGATTCAGTTTATTCGAAACGTTGCATTGCGTATTCCGGCAAGGGCGTTGCCAAGGGGTGTGCTGGCGTCAGTGTACAGGGTGTTTGCAAGAAAGGCCACTTAGCAGTTATTCCGAGTAGCGCGTGCCGGTAGCGCGTTTTGGACTTTAGTTAATCAACTCCTTCGTGAAAGGCACATCCTGTGCCTAATCACGCGCTCCACCGTCCTTGGTTGCGTTTGACGGAATTGATTAGACAAAGCCCAAGCCGCGCACTATGGCTTTTGTTGTAGCTATTTCGAAACTGATTGAAGGGTTAAGGTTGCTAACTTTATGGTTTGTGCCGGAATTGTTTTATATAATCCTGATGTTGAGCGTTTGACGCAGAATATACGTGCAATTGAGTCACAAGTTGATATGCTGGTTCTTGTTGATAATGCTTCTGATAATATTGATGAGTTAGTAAAGTTATTTTGCAATGATAACTATGTCTGGATAAGAAATGATGAAAATATCGGGATAGCTGCGGCTTTAAATCAACTGATAAATTTCGCTAATGACAAGAAATACCAATGGATGCTGACTCTTGATCAAGATAGCATATGCGGAGAAGATCTTGTTTGCAAACTGCTTGATGCGGCTGAAAAGGAAGATGGTGCTGTGAATAAGCCCAATGCACTTGGGAAAGTCAGGTCTGATGGGTTTGGCAATGTAGCCATGGTGACTCCGTTAATAAATGATCGTGGTGTAACTGAGGTTGATGTTTCAACTGATGAGGCTTCTTCGGAAATTGAAGATGTTAGAATGTGTATTACGTCGGGATGCTTGACAAATGTAAGATCTGTGGTTGATCTTGGTGGGTTTAATGAGTGGTTGTTCATTGATGAAGTAGATCGCGAGATGTGTCTGAGGTTACTTCTGGACGGACAACGATTGATACGAGTGAACTCAGTTGAGTTATGCCATGAGTTTGGGCTCAAGACTGTCACAAGAAGGCTGCTGTGGAAAAAGGTCATGTACCACAATTACACGCCGTTTCGAATTTACTATCAGATTAGAAACATTGTTTATATGATGCGAAAATATCGCAATGACTACACACCAAGTCTATTCCGTCGTTGGGTACGCATGTTTGTTACATTTGGTGTTAAATTCATTTATGAGCGCAAAAGAATACAAAGGCTCAAAGCGTTTGTAAAAGGAATATACGCAGGGTTAACTGTGAATATTAATGAAGTTTAGGAGTGCATATGAAAGGTATAATTTTAGCAGGCGGAGCCGGAACGAGGCTTTATCCGCTGACACGTGTCACAAGTAAGCAATTGTTGTGCGTCTATGACAAACCCATGATTTTTTATCCTTTGTCAACACTGATGCTCGCAGGCATAAAAGAAATATTGATAATATCTACGCCGGAGGATTTGCCTAACTTTGAACGCCTGTTGGGTGATGGAAGTGATCTTGGGCTAACGCTTTCATATAAGGTCCAACCTTCGCCGGATGGTTTGGCTCAAGCATTTATTCTTGGCGAAGATTTCATTGGTGATGACACCTGTGCAATGGTTCTTGGCGACAATATATTCTATGGGAACGGGTTCTCCAGTATGTTGCAAAAAGCGGCTGCAAAAAAGAATGGAGCGACTGTTTTTGGCTACTATGTTGAGGATCCTGAGAGATTTGGGATTGTTGAGTTTGATAAGGATGGTCAAGCTATTAGCCTTGAAGAAAAGCCACAGGTTCCGAAGTCGAACTATGCTGTCACCGGGCTATACTTCTATGACAATAGATGTGTTGAGTATGCAAAGAATCTCAAGCCTAGCGCAAGAGGCGAACTGGAGATAACTGACCTTAATCGCATCTACCTTGAAGATGGGACATTGGAAGTTACTACACTTGGGCGTGGGTTTGCGTGGCTGGATACCGGAACCATAGATAGTCTTATGGACGCGTCGAACTTCATAATGGCGGTCGAAAAGAGGCAAAGTATCAAAATATCTGCAGTCGAAGAGATTGCCTATCGTATGGGGTTCATTGATATGGCTCAATTTGAAAAACTCGCGGAAGGCTATGGTAAGTCTCCATATGGCGAGTATCTAAAGAAAGTAATTAGTGGTAAAATCAAGTGATTTAGTGGGGCCTAGTGTTTAGAATCAAAATAAAGAGATAGGATTAATTGTAAATGAACGTAACGGAGACAAAGCTAGAGGGCGTTTTAATTGTTGAGCCACAGGTGTTTGGGGATTCTCGAGGGTGGTTTATGGAAACATATAGCCGGAAAAAGATTCCGCAAATTAACACAATTTTTGTACAGGACAATCATTCATACTCTGCACAATCAGGTACGCTGCGCGGCATTCACTTCCAAAAACCCCCGGTTGAGCAAGCGAAGCTCGTGCGGTGCACAAGAGGTGCAATTATGGACTTCGCTGTGGACTTGCGTCCGGATAGCGACACATTCAAGCAATGGATTGGTGTTGAGCTTTCTGCAGAGAATAAGAAACAACTATACATTCCTCGTGGCTTTGGCCATGGGTTCATAACATTAACAGATGATGTTGATGTTCAGTACAAAGCCGATGGCTACTATAGTCCTGAACATGATGCGGCAATTCTATGGTCAGATCCGGAGATAAATATTTTCTGGGGTGTTGAGAATCCCATTATTTCTGAGAAAGATGCATCAGCACCTTTGTTGAGTGAAATTATGTCGAGTCTAGGATGAGAGCTGTTGTGTAACGAAGCGAGGCAATCCAGGTAGATAACAACGGACTGAGTTGAAAACGAAAGGAATGGTCATAAGCATGAAGATATTAGTAACAGGTGGAGCCGGGTTTATTGGAGGTAATTTTATTCACGATACTCTTGCGAACCACCCTGAAGACACAATAATATGTGTAGATAAACTGACCTATGCCGGAAACATGGAAACTCTGGCGTCAGTAATGGAGAACAAGAACTTCCATTTTGAGAAGGCGGATATTGCAGATGCAACTGCGATCAGACAGATATTTGATAAGCATCGTCCGGACTGTGTGATTAACTTTGCTGCAGAGAGTCATGTTGACAGGAGCATTGAGAATCCCGGGATTTTCTTGACTACAAATATTTTAGGCACGCAGGTGCTATTGGATGCTTCAAGAGAGTTTGATGTTAAGAGATACCATCAAGTGTCAACAGATGAAGTATATGGTGATCTGCCACTGGACAGACCGGATTTGCTGTTTACCGAAGAGACTCCGATACATACTTCAAGTCCATACTCGGCATCTAAGGCGGGGGCGGACTTGCTTTGTCAGGCTTATGCGAGAACATATAAAATGCCTATTACAATATCGCGTTGCAGTAATTGCTATGGTCCGTACCACTTCCCTGAGAAGCTGATTCCGTTAATGCTTATAAATGCTATGCAAGACAAGTCTTTGCCGGTTTATGGTAAAGGTGAAAATGTACGTGATTGGTTGTTCGTAATCGATCATTGTCGTGCTATAAATCTGATTGTTCGTAAGGGTACTCCCGGTGAGGTTTATAATATCGGCGGACATAATGAGAGAACCAATATTGAGGTTGTTAAGGCTATTTTGCATCAACTTGGCAAGCCTGAGTCTTTGATTAGCTATGTGACGGATCGTCCCGGTCATGATATGCGTTATGGTATTGATCCGACGAAGATCAACAATGAGCTTGGTTGGTTGCCTGAAACGAAGTTTGAGGATGGGCTTAGTTTGACCATTGAGTGGTACAAGGAGAATACTGCCTGGTGGCAGAATGTGCTGGATGGCGAGTATCAGAAGTACTACGAGAAGATGTACGAGAAGCGCTAGCTTACTGTTTGCGCGCTTGCGCTTGAAGCAAGTCGGCAGCACGCCTTGGACTTCATTTATTGCAATCCCTTCGTGAAAGGCACATCCTGTGCCTAATCACGCGCTCCACCGTCCATGGTTGCGCTTGACGGAATTGAATAAATGAAGCCCAAGACGCACTGCTGGAGGTCTGGAGATAATTTATGATTTTAGTTACTGGTGCTGCGGGGCAGCTGGGTGTAGATGTTCTGGCTGAACTGGAGAATAGAAATATAGAGTATAGGGGAACGGATATTGCGGCGGGTGTTGGTGTTGATGTTCTTGATATAACAGATGCTACTGCGGTCAGTTCCTATATGAAGGAGCTAAGTCCTTCGTGTGTTATCCATTGTGCGGCGTATACTGCTGTGGATTTGGCTGAGGATGAGCGGGAGTTGTGTTTTCGGGTTAATGAGTTAGGGTCTGAGAATATTGCTATGGCTTGTCGCGAGGTTGGTGCTGAGTTGTTTTATATCAGTACGGATTATGTGTTTGACGGCTTGGGTAGTTTGCCTTATGAGGTAGATGCGGTTAAGGCGCCGATTTCTGTTTATGGTATGAGCAAGCTTGCCGGTGAATTGGCAGTACAGAAGCATCTTGATAAGTTATACATAGTCAGGATTTCGTGGGTTTTTGGTCATGGCGGGAACAATTTTGTGAAAACCATGTTGAGACTTGGGGAGTCTAAAGATGAGTTGAATGTGGTGGGCGATCAGGTTGGTAGTCCAACATATACGCCTGATTTGGCTGTGCTGCTTTGTGATATGGTTCACTCTGGTAAATATGGTGAGTATCATGCAACAAATGAGGGTTTCTGTTCATGGGCGGAGTTTGCCGCAGAGATTATGCAGAAGAGCGGTAATGCTTGCAAAATAAATCCGATAACAACAGAGCAATATCCGACAAAGGCGACAAGACCAAAGAATTCGCGCTTGTCTAAGGTGAGTTTGGATGAGGCCGGGTTTAATAAACTGCCAACGTGGCAAAATGCACTGGAGAGGTATTTGAGATAATAATGGGACTGGAAAGAATTAAAAGTGGCTTCGAGAATTTGCTTAGGTTTAAGAATCATAAGGTTCTAAGCGTTGTTATTATTGTGCTGTTTTCATTGGTGGTCAGCCTTACTGCTGAAATGGCACTTTCTATTATTTTAGGCGGAAGACGAGCCGGAGCCAATTTAGCTTATATTATCGAAAGTTATACTCTTATTAGCTTGTACAGATCGGTTTTTGTGTTTATTGTACTTATGTTTGTGCTTACACACGTTATTGTGAATATCAGGGTTTTCTACAATCTCTTGTTTAAATATCGTTATGTTGTTGCCGTTTTGATTTTCTTATTATTAGTTATCGGGAGAATTCATTTTTCTTCAGTTAGTATGTTTGCATTTCATATTCAGCCCGGGTATGGAACGGAATTAACCATGCCTATTTTTGGCACTCCAAATGCTATACGCTCAGATGAGTGGGCTGTAACAACACCCATACTGTTGTCGGCACAGCATGGCCCGGAGCCGTATGCACATTACAACTTTATTGCTCGTGGTGCAGCGACAGAAAACATGCCGTTTGGAATGACATTCAACTTAGCTACCTTGGCATTTCCTCTCAGTATTTTTTACATTTTTGGTGTAGAATATGGATTTAGCGCACGTTGGGTTGGAATGTTGATAATGACATTTATGGTAACACTTGAGTTTATGCACATTGTTTCCGGGAAGAAGCGTTTGTTTGCATTGGCGGGAGCTTGTGTGATTACATTTTCACCGCTCTTCCAGTGGTGGTCGTACATAGTGTTCATACCGGCGGGGCTTGGAACTTTGGTGTGTTTCTATTATTTTCTGCAAGCTAACTCGAAGGTTAAGAGGCTTTTGTTATCTCTGGGCATAACAATTTTTCTTTCCATGTTTATCAACAACTTATATCCGGCATGGCAAGTCCCGGCAGGTTATCTCTATTTAGGGCTGGCAATATGGATAATTGCTGACAATTGGGGAAGTGTGAAAAAGCTGGATAAATTTGACTGGGGCATTCTTGGTCTTACTGTGGTCTTGACTGCAGCAGTCGTAGGGACATATCTTCATGCGGCTAGTGAGTACGTATATGGTATTTCAAACACAATTTATCCGGGAGTCAGACACCGCACTGGTGGCGGCATTACATTCAGCAACTTTACAAACAGGATGATGAATGGTGGAATATTTGGACCGATGGCCACGGAAAGGGCTTTTGTGCATACGAACCATAGTGAGTTCGGTGGGATGTATACTCTGTTCCCGATTCCATTATTATTTGCTGTATTTATGATGGTGAGGAGAAAGACAGTTGATCTACTAAGCGTTATTCTAATTGGTTATTCCGTTGCTCTTGGCACTTATGTTTATTTTGGGTGGCCTGAGTGGCTTGCCAGAGCGACGCTTATGTCATTCTCAATGACGAGCCGAGCTCTTGATGTCTTATTGTTTGCACAAGTACTTCTTTTTGCACGTGCATTGTCATGGCTTCCAGCAGAAAAGAAAGAGCTCTGTAAAAGAGCGAATGTTATTGCAGCGGCATGTGCTGTCGTCATAAGTGCCGGGCTAACAGGTGTTGCGATGGCGTTCGGCTTCAACACCGTAACCTTCACGTATCCGATTGGGTTAATGTATTTCCTTATCACTTTTGTAGGGATTGCATTTGTGTTATATAGTATATTTACTTTCTTGCATAACAAGAAGGTTTATCTGGCTGCTTGCGTATATCTGGTAGTAATATCGGGGATGACATGGATGAATATACATCCGGTTATGATAGGGCTGGACGCTATTTATTCCAAACCTCTTGCATCTGTGGTATCGGAATTAGCGGTGGACAAAAACGAAAGATGGATTTCTCTGGATCATGTGTTTTATGGACCGTCTTTCTTAATTGCGACGGGAGCGCCAACTATTAATTCTACTCAATTTTATCCAAATCTAGAGCTATGGCATACGTTGGATCCGGATCGTAACTACGAAGAGGTATATAATCGATATGCTCATGTTTCTGTTGAGCTAACAGCGGGGAATACCGGTTTTGAATTATGGCATGCGGATCATATTCTGCTTCGGTTGTCATATCATGATTTGAGTACGGCGGGTGTGAGGTTTATTCATACGACAGAGCCTTTGGAGAGCAATGATATTGTTGAGTTCACTTTGCTGTACTACGAGGGCGGTTCAAGGGTTTATTCTGTTTCTAGCAACTAAGCCGCACATTAGCTGGTTGCTAACGTTATCACGTGCTTGCGCTTGAAGCAAGTACTGCTAGCAGTTTTTAGCTCAGACAAGGCGTCAGGCGCCAAACTCGCTAAAAACTGATCAGCACTTACTCCAAGCCGCACGTACCGACAGCACGTCTTGGTCTTTATTTAATCAACTCCTTCGTGAAAGGCACATCCTGTGCCTAATCACGCGCTCCACCGTCCTTGGTTGCGCTTGACGGAATTGATTAAACAAAGCCCAAGTCGCGCACTACGGCTTTTACTTCGCACTTATAATCCCTAAACTTTTGACAGGTGGTGCAATCTAATTTGAAAACACTTATAATCATACCTTGTTATAATGAGCAAGACACGATTGTTGAATTGTATCAAGAGATACGCAGTAAAACTTCATATGATGTGATGGTCATAAATGATTGCAGTACGGATGATAGTAGGGCGATTTTGCGCAGAGAGGGTATTGCGCATATTGATCTGCCTTTGAACTTGGGAATTGGTGGTGCTGTGCAGACCGGGTATCGTTATGCGCTGGCACATAATTATGATGTTGCGGTGCAGTTGGATGGTGATGGTCAGCATGATCCCGGACAGATCTATAAAATTGTTGCTCCTATTGAGCTAGATGATGCTGATTTGGTAATTGGTTCAAGATATCTGGACAAGGTTGGGTTTCAGTCTTCTGCTATGCGGAGAGCCGGGATAAAGTTTTTCAAATTTTTGATTTATTGTCTTAGTGGAAAACGTATTACTGATGCGACAAGTGGATTTAGGGCGGGGAATCGAAAGACCATGCAACTTTTTAATAAGTTTTATGCCAGGGACTATCCAGAGCCGGAAAGCAATATGCTAGCGATAAAAAATAAGCTTCGCTTGTGCGAGGTGCCTGTAACCATGCGTGAGCGGCAGGGTGGTGTGTCTTCAATCAAAGCGTTGCAACCTATTTACTATATGATCAAGGTGTCTTTGGGGATAATAATTAGCTCAACCATTCGGGATAAATCACTACATAAGGAGAGAGTTTAATGCTTATAGAGTTGCGGATAATAATGCTTGTCGTTGTTGTTGTCATGCTGGTTTTCTTTATATCCATGCTTCGCAAACAAAAACTTGAGTTGAAATACTGTCTGCTTTGGATTTTTTCGTTGATAGGTGTGGCGGTGTTTGCAGTGTTCCCACAACTTCTGGATATGTTGTCGTCATTGCTGGGAATTGCTACGCCGGTATTTACACTGTTTTTGATATGCATTGCCTTTTTGACTTGCATATGCATTGGTCTTACAATTGTTGTGTCTCGTTTGACAAGCAGACTGGATAAACTTACTCAAAATATTGCAATTGCAGAATGTGAAATCGAGCAAGATAGTAAAAAAAAGTAGACATTTACAAAACGGAGTAATCATAATGACCGACAGAATATTGTTCATAATACCTGCGTATAATGAAGAAAAAAACATATCTAAGCCTGTCAATGATATCAGGGCAAACTTTGAGGGTGCAGATATTATTGTTGTTAACGACTGCTCAAAAGATAATACGTTGAAAGTTTTGCAAGAGCTCAAAGTTGATTATTTGAATCATCAGATTAATCTAGGATATTCCGGAGCTGTGCAGACCGGAATAAAGTATGCCAAACTAAATGACTACGATTATGTGATACAATTCGATGGAGATGGGCAACACCTGGCGAGTGAAGCACATAAGCTGTATGATACAATGAAGGAATCCGGAGTCAATATTGTGATGGGCTCGAGGTTTTTGGAAAAGACTGACTACAAACATTCGTTTTTCAGGAGGATGGGGACAAGCTTCTTTACTTTCTTGATTAAATTAATAACCGGAAAGAGGATTACTGATCCTACATCAGGCTTGCAAATGTTGGATAGAAAAACCATAGACAGGTACTCACAGCCCGGTCAGTATCCCGAGTTTCCTGACGCAAACTTGGTCGCTAAAATGATTATTGATGGCTATAGTGTGGAGGAAGTTTCGTGTTTAATGGCAGAGCGAACTGATGGTGTCAGTATGCATGCCGGCATTATAAAGCCTATCAAATATGTGATAAAAAATGTTTACAGTCTGCTGATAATAGGCATTACAAAAATGTTTAGGAGGAAATCAAAGTATGTTTAGTATGCAGTTTATGCCGTTTGTAGTTATTGGAGTGATAACACTTATTGTTTTCATTAGAAATGTCATAAAAAACAAGTTTTCGGAGAAAGAAAGCATTATTTGGGCTATCGCTGCGTTTATAATGATTTTATCGCCATTGTATATGGGAGCTGTTGACAGATTTGTTAACTTCATAGGGGTGGAGTACCCACCTTCGTTAATATTTGCATTGCTTTTCCTTTTTGTGTTTTTCTTACTGTACCGGCATAGCGCAGCTACACACAGAATGAATGAAAAGCTTGTTGAATTGATTCAGCTTAATGCAATCCACGAAAATGAGATAAGGTCTCTAAAAGAAAAACTAAGTGACAAAGGTGATGTTAAATGAAAATATTATTCCTAAATCCACCATTCAAAGGCAGATACAGCAGAACTTCTCGCAGCCCTGCTGTGACCAGTGGAGGCACGCTATACTATCCGTTCTGGCTTGCATATGCTGCAGGGTCATCAGAAAAAGCCGGGCATGAAATTATGCTGGTCGACGCTCCGGCTGACGGTCTTACTATTGATAATGTTTTAGAGATTGTGCGCGACTTTAAACCTGAGCTGGCTGTGTTGGACACCAGTACAGCGTCAATTTACAGTGATGCGAAATCGGCAACATCAATAAAAGAAGTGCTTCAAGAGTGTTTTGTAGTATTAGTTGGCACACATCCATCAGCGTTGCCGGATGAAACTTTGGCAATTTCAGATGCGCTTGATGCAGTCGCAATAGGTGAATATGATTATACTATTCGTGACTTGGCTAATGCACTTGATTCAGGCAATGCCATAAGTGAAGTTGCCGGTCTTGCATTCCGACATGATGGCGTAATCACACATACCGTCCCGCGGGAAAGAATTGAAAATCTCGACGAACTTCCTTTCGTCTCATCAGTATACAAAAAGCATTTAAACATCAGAAACTACTATAATTCATCAGCAAAGTTTCCAATGATAATGATTATCACCGGTAGAGGGTGTCCGAACAATTGCGTATTCTGTGTTTATCCTCAAGTTTTTCACAGCCGTAGATACAGAGCCAGATCGGCGGAAAATGTCGTTGCAGAGTTCGAGTACATTAAAGAAAATCTGCCCGATGTGAAGGAAGTCATTATTGAAGATGATTACTTTACAGCGGACATAGATAGAGCAAGAGAAATATGTCGCTTGCTGATTGAGCGTAAAATAAAAATAGCATGGTATTGTGATGTCCGCTCTGATGTTGACTTGGAAACGCTGAAGCTGATGCGTAAAGCAGGTTGTCGAATGCTTGGTATCGGTTTTGAAAGTGCAAACCAGCAAGTGCTGGACTTAATGCACAAAGGCAGTAATGTTGAGATGTACTACAAATTCGCCAAAAATGCTCGACGTGCAGGTCTATTGGTTCACGGATGCATAATGTGTGGTACACCGGGCGACTCCCGCGCAGTTCAAGAAGAAAATTATAAATTTGCGACTAAAGTTAATACAGATTCTATGCAATTCTATCCACTTTTCGTTTATCCGGGAACGGAGGCTTATCAGTGGGCAAAGGAAAAGGGATTTCTGTTGACAGAAGATTTTTCACAGTGGGTAAAAGAGGATGGAAGTCACAATTGTGTAATCAGTACGGATGAGATGAGTGCTGAAGAAATGGTAAAGCTTTGTGAAGAAAACATGTTGCGATATCATTTGAGACCTCGTTACTTATTGATGAAAGCAGTGCAGGCTATAAGAAGACCGAGTGAAGGACTACGGAATTTTAAATCCGGCTTAAACTTGCTCAAGAAGACATTTAGAAAACAAGATAAGTAATACCTCTCAGATAGGAAACCGTTATGAAGATTAGTGTAATAATTCCAATTTACTTCTCACAAGAATCGATTGTAGATTGTTTGGATTCCTTTTTGGCTCAAACAATTGATGATGATTTTGAGATAATATGTGTTGGTGACAAAGTAGAAGATCCGTCTCATGCAATTGTGGAAGAATATTGCAAAGAGCACGCGGGAATTATAAAATTGTATTTACAAGAGGGTAGGGGTCCAAGTGGTGCCCGGAACCTTGGACTTTCTCGTGCAAAAGGCGAGTACATCATGTTTGCAGATGCAGATGATTTTGTGGAACCAAATCTGCTTGAAAAATGTGAAAGCGCTTTGGTTAAGCATGATGCGGATTTTGTTTGCGTGGGTTTTGATCGTACATCTGTCAGTGGCAAGCATTTTTCGAATGAGCAGTCGGTTTCCGAAGTGTCGGTGGTGGATGTGACTGATAAAAATGTCGCGAGATTGGCGTTTGTTTCTACTGCTCCATGGGGGAAGTTGTTCAAGCGCGAACTTTTGCAAGATCTTTATTTTCCAGAGCATCCAATGTCTTGTTATGAAGACTGTATTTTCATTTTATCAATACACCCCAGAGTTCGCAGGTACGTGATTCTTCCTGATATTCTCTACCATTACATCGTTCATGAAGTGTCAGGAATTACTAGCCCGTCACCTGAAAGAACAAAAAAATTCCGAGACGATTTAATCGACTTGCGAAAGGAATTTGAATCAAATGGAGTTTCGGAAGCATGCTTGAAAATGTTGGATTTAGCAGTATTGATTCATGTTGGAATTTCTGATGTTCACAGAATTGCAGAAAACCCTGAGACGCATATAAGGTCGTTTTGTGCGGGAGTAAAAGCATATTTTGATGAAAATTTCCCAGGTTGGCGCAAAATAAAATTACGACCCTACGGTCAATTTTCATTGCGAACTACAGCAGTATGGGCATCAAAACTAATGTACAGACTAAATGTATTCTGGATATTTATAAAATTATACAATTGGATGATAAAGACTTTGCATATAGATTTAAAATGGTAAAATGACCTAAAAAACTATCGTCATTCTGCGCATAGTCGCAGAATCAAAAAAATAAAGTAAGGAGTTCTGATGAAGTATTTTATTACCGGAGGTGCCGGATTTATCGGTAGCAGTATGGCTGATGAACTGGCAAGAGATATTAATAATCATGTAACTATATATGATAATATGTCGACAGGCTATTATGAATTTCTGGAAGGTCTGAAGAGCAAAGAAAATGTCCGAATTATAAATGGCGATTTGTTAGATGAGCCAAAGCTGAACGAATCTATGGCAGGTTGTGATTTTGTCTTCCATTTTGCGGCAAATGCAGATGTGCGCTTCGGATTGCAGCACCCTAAGAAAGACTTGGAGCAAAACACGATTGCAACACATAATGTGCTTGAAGCCATGCGTATAAATGGGGTAAAGAAAATAGCATTTTCGTCAACCGGATCGGTATATGGTGAGGCGAGTGTTATTCCTACACCTGAAGACTGTCCGTTCCCGATTCAAACATCACTCTATGCTTCTTCAAAACTTGCGGGTGAAGCATTAATTTCGTCATATTGCGAAGGGTTTGGTTTTACGGGCTACATTTTCAGATTTGTCTCGATTCTTGGTGAGCGGTATACACATGGGCACGTGTTTGATTTTTATAAGCAACTCATGGAAAATCCAAAAGAATTAAAAGTTTTAGGTAATGGAAAGCAAAGAAAGTCATACCTATATATCAAGGATTGTATCGATGCTATGCTTACAATTATTCAAAAAGAAAAAGATGGTGTGAGCATATACAATCTGGGTACAGATGAGTATTGTGAAGTGAACAACTCTATAGGTTGGATCTGTGAATACTTGGGACTAGCTCCAAAGTTGATATATTCCGGTGGCGAAAGAGGATGGGTAGGCGATAATCCGTTTATCTTCTTGGATTGCTCCAAGCTTAAGAGTTTAGGTTGGAGTGCAAGTTTGAGCATAAAGGATGCAGTAGTAAAAACCGTACAGTTTATTGAAAATAACAAATGGGTTTACGATAGACGATAGTGGGGTAATGTCAAATAGTTTATGAAAAACAAACGTCATTCTGCGCGTAGTCGCAGAATCTCGTAAGTACAGAGCTCTTGGATTCTGCGACTTCGCGCAGAATGACGAATCAATACAAGGAGTTGTAATTTTATGAATGTAGCAATTATTGGCTGTGGACTAATTGGCGAGAAGAGGCTAAACGCACTTGGAGAACATCGTCTGCTTTATGCTGTGGACAAAGACATATCAAGGGCACAAAGATTATGTGATATGAGAAAGCAAGGTAAGGCGACAGACTGTTGGCAAGATGTAGTTGTTGACAAAGATGTTGATATGGTAGTCATTGCAACCACAAATGATGTGCTTTCTGAGATTGCTGTTGCTGCACTTGAGAATGACAAACATGTACTTGTCGAAAAACCGGCGGGGAGAAATCCGCAGGACTTAAGTGGTGCTGTTGAAGCTGCAAGAAAGTCAAAAGGTTTTGCGAAGGTTGGCTTTAATCACAGGTTCCATCCGGCGCTTTTGAAAGCAAAGGAAATTGTTGATTCAGGCGAGATTGGTGAACTAATGTTCATTCGTGGCAGATATGGCCATGGCGGTCGAGTTGGATATGAAAAGGAATGGCGTTTTGACAAGGATATGTCAGGCGGTGGAGAGCTCTTGGATCAAGGAGTTCACTTAATTGACCTGTCAAGGTGGATGTTTGGTAGTGAGTTTTCGGAAATATCCGGATTTGCAGGCAAGTATTTTTGGGATATAGAGCTTGACGATAATGGGTTCATGCAGCTACAGACGGATAAAAAGCAAATGGCGTGGTTGCACGTCAGTTGTACAGAGTGGAAAAACATGTTCTGCATGGAAATATATGGCAAGTATGGCAAATTACAAATTGACGGACTCGGGGGCAGTTATGGAGTAGAGCGACTTTCATACTATAAAATGCTTCCGGAAATGGGTCCGCCTGAAACAACTATATGGGAATATCCGTTTCCTGATAAATCATGGAAGCTTGAAACAGACTATTTTGTTGAATGCATTGAAAAAGGCGTACAGCCGGACGGAAACCTTATTGACGCAGAAAAAGCCTTGGAAATAGTATATGAAATATATGATAGGAGTGGAATGAATTGATAGTTACAAGAAGTCCATTGCGAATATCCCTAGGCGGAGGAGGTACGGATCTGCCTTCTTACTACAAGAAGCATACAGGTTTTTTAATTTCTGCTGCAATAGATAAATATGTGTATCTCACAATACACAAGACTTTTATTGAAGAGATTCTAATTAAATACTCAAAGCTCGAAAGAGTAAACAGTGTTGATGAAATAGAGCACCCAATAATCAGAGAGACATTAAAAGAACTTAACATGACAGGTAATTATATAGAAATATCAAGCCTTGCTGATATTCCTGCCGGAACGGGGCTGGGCTCATCAGGAAGCTTTACAACTGCACTGATAAAAGCTCTTTATGCGCATAATAATCAAATCATTTCCACTAGATTTCTGGCAGAACAGGCATGTAAAATTGAACTTGATTTATTAAAAGAACCAATAGGTAAACAGGATCAATATATTGCAGCATTTGGAGGCATAACGACCTTTGAGTTTATGCCTGATGAAAGAGTTGAAATCGCGCCGGTTAACCTAAGTAAAGAGACGCTTTACAATCTGGAAGACAATCTTGTATTGTTTTTCACAGGATACTCTAGATCAGCATCATCCATACTAAAAGAGCAAGACGATAAGAGCAAGACAGATGATGCAGAAATGACAGACAATCTTCACTTCGTTAAAGAGCTTGGGAAGCAAAGCTTGGTAGCGCTGGAATCCGGTGACCTTGTCAAATTCGGAGAACTTATGAATGTTCACTGGGAGCATAAAAAGAAGCGTTCGGGCGGAATGTCAAATAACAAAATAGACGAGTGGTATGATCTTGCGATGAAGAATGGTGCTGTTGGAGGCAAACTAATAGGTGCTGGCGGCGGCGGCTTTCTTATGTTTTATACAGAAGATAAGATGAAGTTGAGACATTCTCTTATGAATGCAGGGCTTGAGGAAGTTCGTTTTAGATTTGATTTCGAAGGCACAAAGGTGGTGATTCAGTAATGTTGCCCGTTGTACTGCTTTCCGGAGGGCTGGCCACACGAATGAGGCCGTATACAGAAAAAATTCCAAAGGCAATGATTGATGTAGCCGGAAAACCATTTATCCATTGGCAATTAACCATGTTAAAAAAGCAGGGCGTGGAAAGTGTGATTTTGTGTATAGGGCATCTGGGAGAAATGATTGAAGAGTATGTTGGCAATGGTTCGGCATACGGATTAAGTTTGACATATTCATACGACGGTGATAAGCTTCTCGGTACAGGTGGTGCGTTAAAGAAAATTGAAGATATTTTGCCGGAGGCATTCTTCATATTATACGGTGACTCTTATCTGGAAATATCTTATGCTGATGTTATGGATGCGTTTGAGAAATCGAACATGAAAGGCTTAATGACTGTATACGAAAACGAAGACCTGTATGATGCGAGTAATGTTGTATTTCGAGATGGTAAGCTTATTAATTATTGTAAGAATAACAAAGTGCCGGAGATGCTCCATATTGATTACGGGCTCGGAATATTGCGCAGAGAAGCCTTTTACCCTTTTCCTAAAGATGAAGTGTTTGATTTAGCCAGGGTATATGAAATGTTGGTAACGGAAAATCAGTTGTTTGGTTTTGAAGTTTTTCAGCGCTTTTATGAAATTGGATCTCATGCCGGGCTTCAGGAACTTAGAACAAAGCTTGGGTAGCAGTTCATCCCGCCTCCATCAAGCAATATGTCCCGAATTTTTTGCTAGAACGGGTCTTATCGCCCTACATACGCAAAAAATCCGTGACATACCGTTTGATTACGGCTAAACTGTAATTAGTGAAAAATCAGGAAGTTATAACTTATGAAAAATGCAGTTTTTCTTGATAGAGATGGTGTTATAAACCCCTTGGTGTATAACCCTATAACATCAGAGTATGAGTCTCCGCATTATCCTGAGGATTTCAGTGTATATCCCAATGTTTTGAAAGCATTAAAAAAGCTGAAAGACCAAGGGTATATTCTTTTTGTAGTATCAAATCAACCTAGCTATGCTAAAGGGAAAACAACACTCGAGTATATTCAGGCAATTGGGAAACTCCTGGCAGACTATCTTGAAGAAAACGATGTGCAGATAGAAAAGTATTATTATTGTTATCATCACCCGGATGGCGATACTGCTAATTATTCAAGACGTTGCGAGTGCAGAAAACCGGGAACGCTCTTTTTAGAAGAGGCGATAAGGCAATACAATCTAAATCCAGATGAATGTTGGTTTATTGGCGATTGTGATACAGATATTATGTGTGGAAAAGCAATGGGGGTGCGTACGATACTAATTGAGAACAAACATTCGACAAAAAAAGCCGGAAATGAAACACCTAATGAATACGCTTCAGACATTCATGAAGCAGCACAAAAAATAGTTGGAGGAATAAAATGATGGGTTTTAGAGAATACACAGAGCAGTACATGAAGGAAACAATGGAAATAACGCAAACAATAGACAAAAATGAGATTGTTAAGACAATCGAGATTATGAATGGTTTGCAAAAAACTAACGGAAGACTGTTTGTGCTTGGGGTTGGCGGTAGTGCTGCCAGTGCTTCACACGCAGTTAATGACTTTAGAAAAATAGCCGGTATTGAAACCTATGCTCCTACAGATAATGTGGCTGAACTGACAGCCAGAACCAATGATGAAGGTTGGAATACAACATTCACAAAATGGCTGGAGACGTCAAGGCTCTGTGAGCGCGATGCAATTCTGGTACTGTCCGTCGGCGGAAGTAATGATGCAACCTCGCTGAACATTAAAGAAGCTATTGATATGGCTGTTGAGAGAAAGGCCAAAGTGATGGGGATTGTATCACGTGATGGAGGATACACAAAGCAGAATGCAGACGCTTGTGTTCTGGTGCCTGTTGTTTCAGACGAGCGAATAACTCCACACGCAGAGGGTTGGCATGGTGTAGTATGGCATTTGATTGTAAATGCAATTGCGGTTTAGAATGAAAGGATGATCATATATAATGACCAGAGACGATTTTAAAGTAAAAATATTTGCAGATGGTGCTGACATAAACGGAATGAGAGAAGAGTATAAAAAAGGGTATGTAAGTGGCTTCACAACAAATCCAACTCTTATGAAGAAGGCCGGTGTAAAAGATTATGAATCTTTTGCAAAGGAAATAGCCAGGGAGATAACAGATTTGCCCTTATCTTTTGAGGTGTTTTCTGACGATATTGACGCAATGGAACGAGAAGCTAGGAAAATAGGGTCTTGGGGAGAAAATATTTACATCAAAATTCCTGTAACTAACACAAAGGGTGAGTCGACAGCAGGGCTTGTAAGAAAATTATCTGCGGAAGGATTAAAGTTAAATATCACTGCAATTTTGACTATTAAGCAAGTTGAAGAAGTTGTCGATGCGTTATCAGCAAATGTTGGAGCATATGTGTCAGTCTTTGCCGGACGAATTGCAGACACAGGCGTTGATCCGATGCCTGTAATGAAAGAAACAGTTGAGATATGTCGCAGTAAAGCAGGTGTGGAGAGTCTTTGGGCGAGCACTAGAGAGTTATTGAATATTTTTCAAGCTCAAGAGCTAGGCGTTGATATCATTACAGTAACAAATGATATATTGAGGAAACTTCCGATGGTCGGGATGGATTTGACAGAGCTCTCACTGGAAACGGTGCAGATGTTCTATAATGACGGGCAGAGCCTGGGTTTCAAAATTTGAGACTAGTCAGACAGACTACACATAAAGTCCGCCTCCATCAAGCAATATGCCCCGAATTTTTCGCTAGAACGGGTCTCATCGCCCTACATACGCGAAAAATCCGCGACATATCATTTGACTCCGGCTACAATACGACTAGCAACAAAAAAATTAGATTAGGGGCTTGATTTCATGAAATTACAAAGCAAAAAAATAATTATTACCGGAGGCAACCAAGGGCTTGGTAAAGAAATTGCAAAACACTGCTTGAGTGAAGGTGCCAGCGTTGCAATATGTGCCAGAAACGAAAGCTTACTCAATGAAGCGTATGCTGAGTTGCTACAATACAAAAAAGATGATCAAATTCTCATTTCTCATACATGTGATGTTGCCGACAAAAAGGAAGTTGACGACTTTATAAATAAATGTTGTGAGAGCCTGGGGACTATTGATGTTTTAATCAACAATGCAGGAATACATGGCTCGAAAAACACAGTTGATGACACTGCGTTTGACTTAGAAAATTGGATAAATGCCATATCTGTAAATCTTTATGGAACGCTATATGCTTGCTTATCCGTTGTGCCGCACATGAAAAAGAACGGACATGGTAAAATCATTAATCTATCAGGAGGCGGAGCTACTTCGCCAATGCCGGGAATGAGTGCGTATGCGGCCTCAAAAGCGGCACTTGTAAGATTTACTGAAACAATTGCATTAGAGCTGAAGCCTTACAGCATTGATGTAAATGCTGTTGCACCGGGAGCAATGAATACTCGCCTTTTAGAGGATGTATTGGCTAATGGTAAAGGTAAAGTTACAGATGCTTACTATCAAAATGCCATTAAGCAAAAAGAGTCCGGTGGCACTCCGCTAAATAAAGGGGCCGAGCTCTGCGTATATCTTGCGTCTGAAGAAAGTAATGGTGTGACAGGGAAATTAATATCGGCAGTATGGGATGACTGGAAAAACTTACATAAACATCTAAAGGAATTGGACTCCGATATTTACGCACTTAGAAGAATTGTACCTGAAGATAGAGGGCTTGAATTTTAGTATTAAACAGGCAGTGTCAAACAATCAAGGAAGGTTATGTTAATGAAGAAAGAAAATGTCGATGTACAAGCTTCAGAAGAAGTCAGTTATGATTCCCTGGTAAGGGCAAAATCATTAAATCAAAACAGAGAGGACTTCTACCTTCGAGAACTCTGTAGTGTTATCGATGAAGTTTCAAAGAGACTGGGAAAAAAAGATTTGTCAGTTCTTGAAATAGGATATAGTGATGGGAAGCGAATAAAAGGGCTAAGCGAAATATACAAGGATGTTAAGTTTGTCGGTCTTGAGGTACGTGAAAAGCCTGTACAGGATATGAAAGATTTAGGATACGACTGCAGACTTGTTGATACAGAAATCTTTGACGAATTTTTCAAAGATGGAGAGAAGTTTGATATAATATTCGGATTTGCTATACTTCATCACTTAAATGACCCATACAAATCGTTGGAGTCAATAATTAACTTATTAAACCCCGGTGGTGTGGTAACATTTATTCGCGAGGGTCATCCGTTAGAGATATTTGGTTCATATATTCTTACAACGATTCTCGGTAACTGGCAGTATGAGAAAAATATGTTCAAGATGAGAAAAAGGAAGTTTAAAAAACTGCTAAGAAAATTTACTGATGACTATTGGGTAAAATACGATAATAATGGGTTTACCCCATGTTTTAGACGATTGAATGCCGTATATTGTGCGCTCAAATTGGATAGAGTTGCATTTTTGAACGGACTTTCGTTATATGCAAGAATCGACTCTCAACCAAATGGAGGTGATCCGTTATAGACAGCATTAAAGAACTTGTTCACAAAATATTTATCCATGTACTTTGTCGATTGCCGATAATCAATAAAATGGCAATAAGTATTCGCTTGCAAACAAGCATGGGAAAACGCAGAAAAGAAATGGATAAGGCTTTTGCAAACATTGACGATAGAGGTGTGCCATTATTTGCACTTGTAGAGCTTGAAACGCAAAACCGCTGTAATGGAAGTTGCAATTTTTGCCCTGTAAATAAGAATGATGATGTACGCCCATACGCAAAAATGACAGACGAATTATTTGAAAAGATAATGACAGAGCTACGTGATCTTGATTATTCGGGGACATTGAGTTTGTTTTGTAATAACGAGCCGTTTTTGGATACAAGGCTTGAGGGGTTTGCAAAAATTGCAAGAGAATACTTACCAAAAGCAAGAATACAGATATATACAAACGGTACGGTATTGAAGTTAGAAAGATTTATCGAGATAATTCCATTTTTGGATGTAATGGTGATTGATAACTATAATAACAAACTGAAATGGCACGACACAGTTATGGCTATACGTGAGTACATAAAGAAAAATCCTGATTTGAAGTCAAAAGTGAAAATCCGGATGCATAAAGAAAGTGCTATAATGAGCACAAGAGGCGGACAAGCGCCTAACAGTAGAAAGATAAAAACGCTCCCGATTTCTTGTTTGCTTCCTTTTTATCATATGGTTATTCGTCCTGATGGTAAAATCAGCTTATGCTGTAACGATGCCTGGGGTAAGTATACATTAGGAGATGTTTCGGAGCAGGGCTTAGAAGAAGTTTGGTATGGTGATGCGTTTGAAGGTGTCAGAAAGAAAATAAGATCTGGACGCGACACCCTAGAACTTTGTGAGTACTGTGACAGCTATGCGAATGCAGCAATGCTACATACCAAAGAATGGTAAATCGACAAAAATGAGCGATTTTAGATAAAAGACAAATACGGAGGTAAGTGTGATGGCTAATCGTGCTAGTGGAGCATTTAAAATGGTAGGCTGGATGAATCGTTTGCGACGCGGAGTCAGCGTTATGTTTGGTCGCTTTAATAGAATTATGAAGCCATGGGTGCTCACAGTAGATTATTTGACACTACATTGGAAACGAGAGCCATATGTTTATTCAGATGGTGATTTTGGCAGAAATTCTACACTTGAGTTAGTGGCGAGGGAAATATCGGATCATAATGTAGAAGGTGCAGTTGCAGAACTGGGCGTTTATCGTGGGAACTTTGCAAAAGTTATCAACAAGGCGTTTCCCGAAAGAAAACTATATCTCTTTGATACTTTCGAGGGATTTGATTCAAATGAGCTTAAAGGCGACAAAGAAATGGGTTTTAGTACCGAAGACTTTGCGTTTACAGATACTAATGTGGAAATAGTAATGAAAAAAATGACGTTTCCCGAGAATATTATTGTAAAAAAAGGATTCTTTCCGGAAACAGCCAAAGATGTGGATGAACGTTTTGCATTTGTCAGTATTGATGTTGATCTATATGACCCGATTCTTGCGGGACTGAAGTTCTTTTACGAGCGTTTGAACGACGGGGGGTACATTTTTGTGCATGATTATCAATGTTCGCATTATTTAGGAGTAAAAGTTGCAGTTCATGAATTTTGTAAAGAAAATAATATACCATTCGTGCCTATTTCAGACGTATCCGGAACGGTCGTCATAGCGAAACCCATCAGCGAAGCGTAGTGTGGCTTTAGCGAATGTCATAAAATACATAGGGACATTGAGCTACAGTAGAAAGTGAGATACTTCAAATTCAGAAAGAACTAAACCTACAAAATAGAATTATAAAGAATTCGATTTGGAACTCGATTGGGACTCTGACGTATTTTGGGTGTCAATGGTTGATAACAGTAATAGTGGTATGGTTATCGGATGATTTCACTAATGCCGGCAATCTAAATCTTGCGATGACTATTACCAACGCCTTTACAATTATTGCACTTTATAGCATTAGAGCGTATCAGGTTTCGGACATTAATGAAGTTTATAGCGATAGTGATTATGTGACCGCGCGCTTGACGACATGTGCGGGGGCTATTTTGCTATGTGCAATTTTTATTCTTTTTGATGACTTATCATCAACGCAAAGACTCATTATTTTTTGCTATATGATATTTCGAGCAAACGAAGCGCTTATTGATGTTTTTCATGGCATTGATCAGAAACATTGGAGAATGGATTATATTTGCGTTTCTCAGGTAGTAAGAGGGGTATTGAAGCTCATTACTTTCGTAGTACTACTATGGATGTTTGATTTGTTGACTGCGATTATCGGTATGACTGTGATAACAATGGCCGTAGGATTTTTATACGATATACCAAAAGCAAAAAAACTTGCCACGTTCAGGTTGCAAGCAAGTAAGCAAATAATTTCTCTTCTAAAGAGATGCTTTCCGTTAATGCTATCACTGCTAATAGTAACTGCGATTCTATCTTTTGCAAGGTATCTATTGCAGCAGATAGAAGGAACTGAGGCTTTGGGTGTTTATGCAACGGCAACAACGCCAACAATCATAATTCCGGTTGTAGCGCTTCTAATATTTAATCCACTGACAAAGCCATTGGCTGATTTGTTAAATAAGAAAAATAAGGCCGGATACTTGAAGGTTTTTGCTTTGGCATTAAGCTTGATTGTCGGAATAACAACAGGAGCTGCTGTTGTATCTCACTTTTTTGGTGCATGGGGATTGGGCATCTTATTTGATGATTCTGTTGTTCCATACGCTTATCTGCTTGCAGGTGCTGCAGTTGCGGCGGGACTCACGGGATTGTTATGGTATATGAATGTTATATTTACTACAATTGGAGACTTAAAGGGTCTTTTCGTTTGCAAGTTAATTGGCTTGATAATTTGCTTAACCACAGCGGGTATGTTCATTGAGAACTTTGGGCTGATAGGGACAAATTATGTTATGATTGTTAGCCAAGGAGTGGCCGCATTGCTACTGTTTATACGTCTTTTTTGGTATATCAATAGAAGGCCTGAACTGTTTAACAAAAATGCGGTTTCCTAAAATGATTCAGGAAACCGCAATTTCTTGTTAATAGTTTTACCATACCCACCACTTAACGCCTTTGGCGTTTGAAGTGGGGGTCTTGACGAAGTCAAGATGTGGGTTAAGACCCCCGCCTCTCTAGGCGGAATGCCTTTCTGTAGGAGTACAATCTTCTTCTGAAAACTTGATATTTTCGACTTGTAGAAGTCGAAAATTGAATTGAATTTGTCTAGTAAGGCGGGTAGCCTAAGAAAAGTCTGTCTTGGAAAAAGTGTTCAACACTCTCATGGGCTACAACAACATCAGACACAGCCATAATAACAAAATCATAATCATATAAATCTAACACATACCATAACCAATTCGGAGTAACCTCATTAATTAAATAGATCAGATCTGTATTTGCAAAACCCAGAGATAAAAGTGGAGTTTGCAACAAACCATTTGAGTCCGCAATAATGAGGACTCTTTTATTATTGTCAGCCAGTGAGTTGGTTATGCTTACAAACGGATATATGGGCACTACCATATCAGCAAAACCGAAGTGTTCGACATATTCGTCTCTCAGCCTTGGCACAAAAGTATCTACAAAATCACCGTATGAAACGATACGACCGTACAGGGTAGCTAATGCTAAATCTGTTTGATAATGTGGATATATAGCTGTTATATCTTCAAACAAGTGATAAGCATGTACAGCTACAGCCTCTTCACCATTAAACGCATTTTCAAAAGTGACTCTTCCAAAATTATCAATGTTCCATACATCTGTATTTACACCAAAGCCATGTGTATTGTTTAGGTGCGTAATCATGGTTTCACTAGCCCACAGCGCAGTTTCTGCTGTCCAATGGTGGTCCATTCTGAAAAATGCAGTTGCAAAATCCATGCCCTCATTCATCATTTCTGTACGCAAGTCAAGTGTATTAATTCCTGCATCAGAAATTAAGCCAGCTAATCTATAGCCATACTCAATGCTCTGATTATCAGAAAACGCTATTGGAAGCACTGAGTTATCTTCCAGCTTGTTGGGTAAGCGGACATATAAGAATGGAATATCTCTTCGGTTCAAATAGTTTCCAAGTGCAATTATTCCATCAGCACGCTCATACAAAAAGAAATGCGGCTCCAAATTATCAAGCATAAATCTTCCATCAGTTAGAAAGGTGACGCCATTAAAGTGATGTCGACCGGTAAGTCTTAAATATTCATAATGCCCTTGTCGCATATACGGAGCGAATGGCAAGTCTTCAAAGAGCCCTTCAACGTTATCTATTAAATTGGCATGGGTTTCCCGATATGTTCTGTCTGTTGTTACAGCATGAATAATTACAAACAACACAGCAAAACCCATTATTACATATACAAGACCTCTGAGTAATTTCATGAGAATGAGCCTTCCTTTCTAAAACGCGAAATATATGAATGGCGCGGATTCGCCTCCATACATTACAATCAATGATACTAAGAAAATAATTACGACATATACCCAATGTAAAACATTAAACGATGTTTTGTTTGCAAAACGACTTTTCATAAGCATTTGCGAGAATGGAATGCTTGCAATTATACCAACAATCCATACAAATGAATATTCAACACTGATTCTGAATGTGTCAACTCCAATAAGTGGATTGTCATTCAACCCAACCATTGCAAGCAAATAACCAATCATATGTTGGAAGCCTTGCGCTCTGAACAACACCCAACCTATTAAGACAACTAAATGCATATAAATGTTGCCCAACACAGGCACACGCTCTGTAAGCTTTCCAAAACCCGTCAGTTTTTCAAATGTAATAAATGCGAAGAAGAATAGTCCCCAAAAAATAAATGTCCAGGCCGCTCCGTGCCACAATCCGGTGAATGCCCAAACAATAAACAGATTGAACACCAGTCTGAATTTGCTTTTTACACGACTGCCGCCAAGAGGAAAGTAAATGTAGTCCTTAAACCATTCACCCAAGGAAATATGCCATCTGCGCCAAAATTCTGAGATAGAACGGGAAATATACGGGAAGTTGAAGTTTTCTAAGAAGTGGAAACCAAACATTTTCCCGAGCCCGATTGCCATATCCGAGTAACCAGAAAAGTCAAAGTAAACTTGCAATCCAAATGCTGCGGCTCCAAGCCATGCAGCAGATACAGACATAGTGAGAGGATCTGCGGCAAATGCAAATTCAGCTGCATGTGCAATAATGTCTGCAATGAGAACTTTTTTACCAAGACCAACTACAAATCTTTTAAGCCCTGAAGTAAAATCTGCGGCATTGTAGGTTCGCGCTGTTAGTTGCTTTTCTATTGTTTGATAGCGGATGATCGGGCCCGCCATTAATTGAGGGAATAAAGAAATATACAGTGCTACCAAAGAAAGCTTTCTCTGTGGTTGCACTGTTCCTCTGTATATATCAACAGCATACGAAACCGCTTGGAAAACAAAGAAGGATATACCAATTGGAAGTGCCAATTGGGGAATAGGCACCTCAAATGGAAGGACACGACTGGCATTTATTGCAATAAAGTCTGCATACTTAAAGACAGCAAGTAAGCCAAAGTTTGCGGCAAGTGTCAGAATCAGCGCAGTTTTAATCAGTCGTTCCGGGTTGTTTTCAGAACTATTGCTGTTTTTTCGCAATGCAAAACAGAGATATCCAAAGCCCCAGTTGATAACGATTAACACAAGCATTGCAAACACAAAGATAGGTTCGCCCCATGCATAGAACAACAGGCTGGCAACTAATAAAATGAAATTTTGCCCGTTTATATGTCCTTTGAATGCAAAAAAATACAAAAGTATTAGAACAGGTAAGAAGACAAATATAAATTCAAAGCTTGAAAATATTATAGTAAATCACCACTTTCGGTTGTAAACAGTTACTTAGTATACAAAAAAAACCTTAACAAAACAGGATAGAAAATCTTATTTTTTTCTTAACTATTTATTTGGTAAACAGATATCAAAGGCTGTTCCGTTTGCAGTTTGTCTGGCAATAAGCGTGCCGCCGTGCAACTCTATGATCCGGCGACTGATAGAGAGTCCTAACCCGATGCCGCCACTTGCTAAAGATCTGGATTTTTCTAAACGATAGAATTTTTCGAAAATCCGCTCCAATTCGGCGAAGGGTATAGAGTTTGAGTGAGTGATTACTGAAATGTATATATAATCATCTTGTTCTTCAGCTAGTATGTCGATGTATTTACCATCTTTTGCGTATCTAATGGCATTGGTAATGAGATTGTCCATAACCCTTGCTATTAACTCTCCATCAACTTGAATAGTAGATATGGGGTTGGAAATGTCTATCCGTATCTCCATTTCTGTGTCTTGAAGCTGTGGATACATTTCGTCTTGTTTTTGCGCGAAAAGCTTAATCAAATCGACTTCCTGCTTGTGTATTCTGACGTTATCTATTGTATATGTGGCAATATCAAGAAGTACTTCAACAATGTTTTCTAACTGTATGGATTTTTCATAAGCGATAGTGGCATATTTTGTTGATATATCTCTATCTATCTGCTTATGGCTGAGCAAATCTAAATATCCGATAATTGATGTTAACGGAGTACGTAAATCGTGTGCTATGTTGGTAATGAAGTCATCTTTTGCCTGCTGAACTCCAATATGCTCATCAAGTATATCTTTTACTTGATAAGCTAATGCATTAAGATCCTTTTCTATAATTCCCAAACTGTCATTAAGATCATTTGGAAGCAACACCCTATAGTCCTCATTTTTCATCTGCATTACAGCGTCTTGTATGGCAGTCAAGCGTTTTATTGTCCTTCGGGTAAGCAACAGGATGATTGTAACTGTAATGACTAAAAATATCGCAAAGTAAATTAATGTGTAATAGGATGTCAACAGCCTTCTTAATGTGTCTTCGAGCCACAATATGTGTCCGTGAACGTTTGGGTTTCTAAAAAATACATAATAAACATATGCCAAAACACCGGTAAGCACCATTGCTGATGACAGACCAATAATGGCATACAAAAAGAGTCTGATTATGAACATTCGAGATTTATTTTTCAATTTTATATCCTACTCCCCATACAGTTTTAATATATTTTGGTTTACGTGCATCATCACCTATTTTATGACGAAGCTTTCTGATGTGAACCATAATGGTGTTATCGTGGTCAAAAGCATCATCTTTCCAAATATTTTCATATAGTTGCTCTGAGTTAAAAATTTGTCCGCGATTTTGTGCTAGTAATAAGAGAATGTCAAACTCTTTTGCTGTCAACTCGATCAGATTCTCGCCCCTATGTACAGTATGCTCGTTAGGATTAATTATCAAATCCTTAACGATTATTTCACTGCTGGACATGTTGTACTGTGGATTAAGCTCTATATATCTTCGCATTTGTGCTTTTATTCTTGCCACAAGTTCAAGAGGATGAAAAGGCTTTGTTATATAGTCGTCTGCACCGGTGGAGAGACCTTGAATTTGATCTAGCGGGCGTGTTTTTGCGGAAATGAATATGATTGGGATATTTGATGTTTCTCGTACTTGTTTACATACGGCAAGTCCGTCCAATTTCGGCATCATTATATCCAGCACTAACAGGGAAACACGGTTGTTTTCGAGGATTTCTAAACATGTCTGTCCGTCATATGCCTTAAGTAATTCATAGTCTTCATTTGCCAGATACACCTCTATGAGATCAACGATCTCTCGGTCATCGTCAACTATGAGTATTTTTTGATTGGTCATGGTAGCGCTCCTCGGTTTTTTGAATACGATGCTTTGTTATTATATCAGGATAAAGGCAGAACTTCCACCCACATTTTTTTTGAGTTATACGCCGCTTCCAGACATTATGAAAATGTTGCACATTCATTTTTTTTTTGATACAATTAATCGGCTGGGTGTCATTTTGGGACATCCGCCTATATTTTATATAAAATGAGCCGAAATGGAGACTATATAAATGGCGAAAACGAGTGATAAAAAGTCGTTATTACCACCAAGACGCAAGTTAGCAGCAATATTGTCGGTATCGTTTGCATCAGCATTCACGGTTTTTATATTCACACCTATGGATTTGTATTTAAACAGTCCGTTAGACTTTGTGATAAGCTGGAGATTTATGCTGTTGCCTTTATTGGGCGTATTTTTGCTATGCTTTATTGCACTTTCTGTCGTGCTCGCAATGGTTTGGCATAGAAAAATGATGTTAGGCGCAGCGTTGCTTGCACTGCACTGTGCGGAGTGGCTATTGTTGTTGCGAGATTTGTGTTTGGACTATTTACTGTGATATTTCTACATCTGCTGGTAGCAGTTGTTGTGGCTATAATTCTATGGGTATTGTTGATAAAAATACTAAAAGAAGAGGCTCTGACCTTTGTAATACT